>Ga0182021_10000425_pt1 | contig 44406 bp, 46 predicted proteins | sample 612E3MmetaG_FD_120493 | JGI IMG/M metagenome (GOLD analysis project Ga0182021, IMG submission 120493) | Permafrost microbial communities from Stordalen Mire, Sweden - 612E3M metaG (Illumina Assembly) | ecosystem: Environmental > Terrestrial > Soil > Wetlands > Permafrost | place: Sweden... | reverse complement strand
TCGCGATCGGCTGTACGGGTGCTGGGCGCAGTGGCCAGGAGCGATGGCGGCGCCCAGCCGACGCAGATCGGCGTCGAACTGGTGATGACCTCCTCCAACGTCGCGGCCGCGCTCCGGGAGCTGGCAGGTCAGGATCTCGTCGAGCGGATACCCGATGAGGGCGACACCCGTCGGGTGAACATCACACTCACGGCTGCGGGCGAGCGGCTGGTCGCCGATTCTCGCGCCACGCGCGACATCTGGCTCATCGAGGGCATGCGCGACCTGCTCACCAAGGAGGAAGAGAAGGTCCTGGTTGCTGCCGGCAGCATTCTTGAGCGCCTCGCCGACTACCACTCGAACCCACCACGCGCCCCTCATGAGCGCGAAGAGAGCGGCCTGTGAGTGGATCGATCACTGATCCCGAGGCCCCGAAGGTCGCGGGCGGCGGGGCCGTGACGCGACGCATGGCGGCGGCCGGGGCATCTCTCAAGGTTCGCAACTACCGGCTCTACTTCATCGGCCAGTCGATCTCAGTCGCGGGGTCGTTCATGCAGACCCTCGCGATCTCGTTCCTCGCGCTGCGTCTGACCGGGAGCGGGACCGCCCTGGGCGTCGCGGCGGGCGTACGGCTGCTCCCGTTCGTCCTGCTCGGCCCGTTCGGCGGCCTCATCGCCGACCGCTACGACAAGCGGCGGCTGCTGTACATAACCCAGACGGCCTCGGCGCTGGGAGCGGTGGCGTTCGCCGCTCTGGACTGGTCCGGGGTGATGACGTACCCGCTGCTCCTTGCGCTCTCGCTGTTCCTCGGATGCCTGACCGTGTTCGACAACCCCGCACGCCAGAGCCTCATCTCCGAGCTCGTCACCCGCGAGACGCTCGCCAACGCGGTCGTCCTCAACTCCGTCTCGATCAACGTCGCCCGAATCCTCGGCTCGGTGATCGGTGGCGCTCTCGTCGCACTCGTCGGCATCCCATGGTGCTTCATCCTCAATGCGGTGTCGTTCGGCGCCGTGCTCGTCAGCCTCGCCCTCATGCACACGGCCGAGCTGACGCCCGCGGCTCGCGCCCCACGAGGCTCCGGACAGGTCCGGGAAGGGTTCAGCTACGCCCTCCACACACCGGAGCTGGCGATCCCGCTGCTGATGCTCACCGTCACCGGAATTCTCGCCTACGAGTTCCCGATCTCGCTGCCTCTGCTGGCCGTAGGCGCGTTCCATGGCAACGCGGCCACGTACGGCGTTATGGCGGCCGTCATGGCCATCGGCGCCGTCGTCGGCGGACTGATCGCAGCCAGCCGCGCCGCACCCCGGCATTCCTCAACGCTGGCGATCACGGCCATCGGGTGGGGGGCAGCCATCACCATCGCCGGCCTGGCACCCAGTCTGCCCATCGCCCTCATCGCCCTGGCTTTCGTCGGGTACGGCTCTATCACCTTCAACTCCACCGCCAAAACGACGCTCCAGCTCGCCGCACGCCCCGAAATGCGTGGCCGTGTCATGGCGTTGTGGGCACTCGCCTGGGGCGGCAGCACCGTCATCGGCGGCCCGCTCGTCGGCTGGGCCGCCTCGCAGTTCGGCAGCCGCTGGGGACTCCTCATCGGCGGTATCCCCACGATCATTCTCGGCGCTGTGCTTCTGCTCATCATGCGGCGCCGTACGAGGTTGCGCGCGGCCCACTGACGAAGTCCCAGCTGTGCTCGTCGGCCCTCGGTGCGGGGCGCGAACAACGAAGAAGGGCGGTCCGACTGGACCGCCCCTTGCCGTGACAACCGCCTGGGACCCACTACCTGACGCCGTCTGTCACGCGTCCTAGCCAGCCTCGGATGGTGGAGCTAAGGGGATTCGAACCCCTGACCTTCTCATTGCGAACGAGACGCGCTACCAACTGCGCTATAGCCCCTTGCGGCTGCCAAGACTAGCACAGCGCCCCCGCCGGACGGGAACCTGAACGGGCGCCCTGAGGCCGCTCCGGACCGGTCGAGGAGCCGGCGTCTGCGAGGTCCTGTGACGATGCTCGGCGTGTCGTGGCTCCTCGATGTTGTGGGCGGTTCAGGGGTCACGAACTGCGGTTCCCAGGAGCTCTGGCGTGTATGGCTCCTCGATGTTGTGGGTAGTCGAGGGGTCACTAGCTGCGGCGGGTTCGTACATTCTTCGGCGCGTCATGGCTCCTCGATGGGGCTCACGGACGAAGGATCACGAACTGCGACCGACGTGCGATCGACCGACGACCGAAGCGCCGAGCGCTACTCCCCGGAGGCCCTGCGGTGCTCGCGCACGTCGCTCTCGAGGCCCTCGTCGGCCGTCACCGGAACGACTGGACCCGGCGCCTGAGGGGCTGAGAGGTCGATGGTGCGTACGGTGCGTGGCGTCAGCGGCCTCGACACGTACGTGATCGGCGTGACGGGGATCGGGTCCCACAGGCTCATCGTCGGTACGGGTCCGGAGATCTCGATCGAGAGCTCATGCTCGGCGAGGAGGTCGTCCTGGCCGAGTGAGGCGTCGGGGAGCGCTATCGCGATCGTCTCCTCGTCGTCGGACAGCTCGATGTCGGCGAGCTTGGCGTCGAGCCGCCGGTACACGAGCGCCATGCTCCACTTCGAGGCGAACAGCCACACGACGAGAGCACCGCCGCCGACCGCCACGGTCCACCAGCGCGTCAGCCCGAAACCCGTTGTCACGCCGAGAAGAACGACGGAGAGCACCAGCAGGAGCAACACGCGGCTGCGGCGACGAGCCGCCCGCAACGACCGTACGTGCAGCTCCCGTTTCAACGCGGCCCGCAGCAACGGGGTCGACACGTCAGCCGGCTCGGCCATCTCGGCGTCCTCGCTGAGGTGGAGCAGCTTCGCGTCATCGGTGAAGTTCAGGGTGTGCTCGACGTCGATCGGCGTCTGGTCGCGATGGCTGAGATACCACGGCACGAGGTAGGCCAACCACGCGGCGACGAGGCCGCCGAAGATCAGCCCAGTAGTGCCCATGCCGACGAATGTACGGCAACCCATCGCGAGACCGGCCAGGTGCCACGCCGAGGATCACGAATCGCACCAGACTCATGCGTCACCCGCGTCCTACGTACGGCTCAGTCGACCCGCGGGACCCCCGGACCAAGCCTCTCCCACATCCCGCCAGGCACCTCTTCGGCGTTGAGCGCGAAGCACTCGTGGTCGCGCCACTCGCCGTCGATGTGGAGGAACCGCGGCCGCAGCCCCTCGTGCCGGAAGCCCAGCTTCTGCACGACCCGCAGCGAAGCGACGTTCTCGGGCCGGATGTCGATCTCGACGCGGTGGAGGTTCATGGTCCGGAAGCAGTAGTCGGTCGCCAGGGCCACGGCGGCCGGGATGATGCCGCGGCCTGCCCACCGCTGGTCGATCCAGTAGCCGATGCTCGCCCAGCGCGCCGCGCCGTAACGGATGGCCGACACCGTGAGCTGCCCCGTGAGCTCCGGCTTGCCCTCCCCCGTCGGGTCGAACCACACGAGCCACGGCAACATCTCGCCACGCTTCGCCTCGTACGTGAACTGGCCGATCATCGACCGCGCCGCGAGCCGCTGGCCGCCCGGAGGGGTGGTGGCGTCCCACGTGCGCAGCCACGCGGAGTTGCGGCGCCGCATGAGTTCCCACGCTCGTACGTCGCGCCTGCGGAAGGGGGCGAGTGTCACGCCGCCGTACGTGATCGTGGCAGGCCAGCGATGGTCCGCCGGGTAGGTGGGCCCGGACATGTCCAGGGCTCAGCCGTCCAGCAGCCAGATGTTGACCTCGTCACCAGCTGCAACGAAGTCGGTGTCCGGATCCAGCAGCACAAGAGCATTCGCCTGGGGAAGCTCACTCACCAGCAGTGGCGCGTGGGCGGCGCCCACGAGCGACACGACAAGGCCTGCAGCGTTCTCGGTCGCGAGCCCGCGACGCAGCTCGAGCACGCCCGGTGTGGAGGGCATCCCCATCGCTGCCTTGGCCACGTACGTCTCGGGCAGGACCGGCTCGGCACCCATGAGCTGCAGGATCGCCGGCCTCACGAACGCCTCGAACGCGACGAACGCGCTCACCGGCTCCCCGGGCACCATGATGACCGGAACCTCGTCGTCGCCGAGGATGCCGAAGCCCTGCCAACCGCCCGGTTCGAGCGCGACCTCGGCGATGTCGTACGGGCCGAGCTCGTGGATCGCCGTCCCGACGACACTGTCCGGCCCGTTCGTGAGACCACCGCTCACCACGATGAGGTCGGCGCGGATCTGCTGGTCAGCAAGCAGCTGTCGTACTTCTGCGGCATCGTCGCGGACCACGCCCACGCGCCACACCTCGGCCCCGAGTGCCTTGGCAGCTGCAGCCAGCAGGTTCGAGTCGGCGTCGAACTTCTCACCAGTACCCAGCGCACGGCCGGGTGCCGCCAGCTCGCTGCCGATCGCGATGACGACGACCCGCGGGCGGGGCCGAATGATCACCTTGTCGATCCCGCTCGCCGCGAGCACCGCGACGAGGGACGGGGTGAGCACGGTCCCCTTTTCCACGAGGAGCGCGCCTTCTTCGATGTCCGAGCCCTCATCGCTGACGTTCTGGCCGCGGAGCGCGGTGGCCGAGATGGTGACCGTCGCCGCGCCGCCGTCGGTGATCGCCGTAGCCACGACGGTGTCGGCGCCGATCGGCAGTCCTTGCCCGGCTCGGATCAGGCGCGACGTCATCGCAGGCAGCGGATCGTCGCCGGCCCAGACCTGACCGTCGACAGGGAGCCGTACGGGGGTACGCGGGGTCGCACCGCGTACGTCAACGGCACGAACGGCGTAGCCATCGACAGCGGCCGCGTCGAAGCCAGGTACAGGCGACTCGGCGTGGATGCTCTCGCTGACCTGCAGTCCGACGGCGTCAACGAGCGCCACGCCGAACGGCATCAGGGGCTCGATGAGGCCCAGGAGGAACTCGCGGTGCGCGGCCATGCTGCGCGACGTGCCGAGATCGGGCGCGGGCGTCGGAAAGGGCGGCCACACCGTCTCCCGTACTGGCGCAGGCACATCGGCCTTTCGACGGAACAACGGCATGGTCCTTACGATAGGTCAATGGCCTCACCCATACCGGGCGCCGAGCGGGCGATCCGGCAAATCGCCCAGCCGCCCAAGGATGCGGTCCGCGCGGTGGTCCGCGGCGTGCGAGCGGCGCGACACCGTGACGTCCGGCTCGCCGACGACCGAGCGCGTACGGAGTTGCTGCTCGGTGAGCTCGGAGACTGGACGCCCCGTGTCGTGGCCGCGTACGCGAGCGCCGGCGACGAACCGGGAACCGCGGAGCTTCTGGACGCCCTCGTCGCCCGAGGCGCGACCGTACTGCTGCCTGTGCTTTCGGCGACGGCTGCTGGGCCGCGGGGCGTGGGGGAATGGGCTGTGTACGACGGGCGCGAGGGGCTGCGCAGCGGGCTGTGGGGCATCCCCGAACCCGCGTCGGAACCGCTGGGTCCAGCTGCGATCGAGGAGGCGGAGCTGGTCATCATGCCGGGAATCGCGGGCACGCCGGCGGGCGATCGGCTCGGGACGGGCGGCGGCTGGTACGACCGGTCGCTGGTCGGAACGAGCTCCCCACGCTGGATGCTGCTGAACGACGATGAGCTGTACGAGTCGGTGCCGACCGATCCGTGGGATCTGCCCGTGTCGGTGATCGTCACCCCGGTGCGCGTCGTGCGGTGCCGCTGAGCGCCCGGTCCACCCGGAATCCAGCGCCACGGGCGTGCGTTGAGCAGGCGGTACCATTTCCACGGCTCGTCCACGAGGTTGCTCGGCGACGGCCCGTACGCCCAACTTGGAGGAATCGCCGATGCCCACCTACCAGTACCGCTGTGTCGACTGCGGCAGCGAGCTGGAGACCGTGCAGAAGTTCTCCGATCCCTCGTTGACCGAGTGCCCGGAGTGCGACGGCACGCTGCGCAAGGTCTACTCGGCCGTCGGCGTCGTGTTCAAGGGCTCGGGCTTCTACGCGACCGACAACCGGACCAAGGGCAAGGCCGCCGCCGCAACCCCCAGCAGCTCGTCCGAGAAGTCGCCCGGCTCTGAGAAGTCGTCAGGCTCTGAGAAGTCGTCGAGCGGCGAGAAGTCGGCATCGACGTCCGGCTCGGGCTCCTCGTCGAAGCCGTCGACCTCGTCGACGACCTCCGCCGCCTGAGCACGAGTTCCCTCGCCACATTCGGAGGCGACATGCAGTTCCTCACTGATCCCACGATCGAGAACCGCGCCGAGCAGCCCTACGTGGGAGTGCGGCTGTGGATTCCGTCGAAGGACCTCTCCACCGAGACGATCAGGCTTCTCAAGGAGCTTCGGAAATGGATGGCCGGTGAAGGCATTGAGCCGACTGGTCCGGCCTTCCACCGCTTCTACGTCATCAACATGGGGACGGAGTTCGACCTCGAGGTCGGTGTTCCGGTGGCTGAGGCCGTGGCGGGAGATGGCCGCGTGAGGCCCGGCAGCATCCCGGCGGGGCGATACGCGAACCTGACCTACACGGGCAGGAACAACGCCTACAAGGGCAACAAGGCGCTGGTCGAATGGGCTCGGGAGACCGGCGTGGCGTGGGATCGGTGGGACGACCCCCGCGGCGACGCGTTCCGCTGCCGGTACGAGTCGTACCTCACCGATCGTCTGACCGATCCCGACAAGGCCACCTGGCGCACGAACGTCGCCATCAAGGTCGAGGACTAGGCCCGTACGCCTTTGTCCACAGGGAGATTCCTCGTCACGACATCTGGGGACAACTGACGGATCCGCGACCAGACGCACAGTGTCCGGGGTGTGGACCTCAGGAAAGATCATCAACCTCATCCGTTGGCACCGGCGCGGCGTGGCCGCCGTACTCGCCGGGGTGACCGTCTTCGCGGCGCTGTCGGCGGTGACCGGCAAAGACACGGCCGACCTCGTCACCGTTGTCGTGGCCAACCGGCTCGTCGCCGCCGGCTCCACGGTCACGGACGCCGACGTCGGGTTGGCCCGGATGCCGCGCCAAGCGGTGCCAGATGGCGTACTCACCCAGACCCAGGACGCGATCGGAAAGGTGGCAGGCACCGGCATCCGTCGTGGGCAGATCCTGACCGACCTCACGCTCGTCGGTGGAGTTGCCACCGACGGCACGGTCGTGCTGAGCGTCAAGCTCGACAACCCTGAGCTGGCCTCCTTGGCGCCGCCTGGCACACGCGTGACTCTGTACGCGACCACGTCGGCGCAACCGGTCGCCTCGCACGTGCTCGTGGTGGCCGTGCCCGCGGTCGGCAGCGGCAACGTACTGAGCGGTACGGGCGCGACGGTGCTGCTCGTACGGGTGACGGCAGCGGAGGCCGGCGCGATCACGATGGCGATGTCGTCGTCGACCCTGACGCTGGCGATCGGGTGATACGTGTTCGGGGGCGTAAAGGAGGTTGTGCGGGCTTCGCGGTCGGTCATCCGACCTCCAGGTCGGAGTTCGTACGGCCCGTGAGGACTGACTCGTTCCGTGTCGAGGTAGGCCTGCGACGGCGATCGGCGGCCTCGTCGTCAACCTTGACCAGCATCCAGTTGGCCTCGTCACCGCCCATCCTTGTGCGGGTGAACGCGAACGCCCCTGTCAACTTGTGGCCGTGGAGACCAACCGTGATGTGGCCCTTGGCCAATGCATCCGCGGCAGCCACCGGCACGCCGTCGACGGTGGTGAGATTGTCGTACGTCCCGATGTCCCAGACGATCACGGTGCCGGCGCCGTAGCCCTCGCTGATCCGGCCCTCGAAGTCGACGTAGGTGAGCGGATGGTCCTCGGTGCGATGGGCCAGCCGCTTGTCCGCGGGGTTGAGCGACGGCCCCTTCGGGACAGCCCACGACACGAGCACGCCGTCGACCTCCAGCCGTACATCGAAGTGCAGGTTCCGGGCGTCGTGACGCTGGACCACGAACCGAGGCCGCTGGGCCGGCTGCGCGGGAACGTACGCTCCCCTGGGCTCGCCCGAGCGATCCGTGCGGCGCTTCCGGCGGTACGCGGCAAGCCGCTGGTCAGGAGTCATGGCTGCCCGATACCCCTTCGGTGGCACGGTTCACACCCCAGTATGAACGTGCAACACGATCGGCGAAAGACAGGAACCGTCGCCCCTTCAATGGTATTTTCTCCCGGAACCGCGGGGCCTTGGGGGCTCCGCGACCCGCCTCCGAAAGGGCACACCCATGCAGGGATTCAAAGACTTCATCTTCCGCGGCAACCTGATCGAGCTCGCCGTAGCCTTCATCATCGGCGGCGCCTTCGCGACCGTCGTCCAGGGCTTCACGAAGATCGTGATCGAGCTCCTCGCCAAGGTCGGCGGTTCGCCGAACTTCGACGCCTGGCAGCCGGGTGGCCTCACCAGCGTCGGCCCCTTCCTCACCGGACTCGTCTCATTCGTGATTCTGGCCGCGGTCGTCTACTTCGGCCTCGTGAAGCCGTACGAAGCCTTCAGCGCTCGCCTCAAGAAGCCGGTCCCTGACGCAGCCATCGTCCTGACCACCGAGGACCTGCTCATCGAGATCCGCGACCTCCTCGCGGCCCAGAAGTCCGCCTGACCTTTCGGTCGAGGCGTCAGCAGCCTCACCCAGCGCGGCCCTCCGACTCATGTCGGGGGGCCGTCGTGCGTCACCAGTGAGGCGGAACGTCACTGAGCAGTCGCCGCTCGTCGGCCGTGAGGGTCGTGCGGGTGGGTTGCGGCTGGACGACACCGTCGAGGTCCAGCATCGTCCGGGCCTGGCCCACGAGCGCGTACCACTGCGCAGGCCCGGCGGCCACGACCTCCATGGCCACCGGGAACGGCCATGCCTCCTCGGCATCGAACCGTGCACGGGCAATCGCAGCGATCCGCGATGCCGGCCAGCCCGCCTGCTCCAGGGCCGCGAGCACGAGACGGGCATCGGGTGGGGTGTCGGCAAGATCGACGGATTCGCCCACGAGGCACGTCGCCAGTACGGTCGCCCAGCGGCTGGAACTCATAGCGGCATCGTAGGTGCACCCCTTGTCGTGGCGGTGATCCGCCCTCGCCCAGCGCGCACAGACACATTCCGCACCGACACAGCCCGTACACACACCAAAGGCCTGATCCGATGGACCAGGCCTACAGGCAAAGATGAGAGCGGCGCCAAGTGAAGGGCTGAAAGCCGTCTACCCACCCCCAGGAGACATCATCCTCGGCGCCGCTCTCGTTGGATCACTCTAGGTCAGTGGGACCCCGGCCACAAGGCCAGGTGAGAAGACTCACATGTTGAAGGGCGAACACACAGGTTGAGGGGGTCTCGCTGGTATCATTCAGGGCCCCGTATTGCTGCACGTCCCCGAAGCGGCTCTCACTCCGTGAGGGATGCACCCAGTCGCGTCGACGCACGCGCCCCCGACCTGTCAGAATGGCGGAGCCGCCAGGCCCTGTAGCTCAGGGGATAGAGCAGAGGTTTCCTAAACCTTGTGTCGGAGGTTCGAATCCTCCCAGGGCCGCGCTCGAGTCGCGGGACCCAGGCTCGGAATGAACGCTCTCACCACGTGGTTGGGGGTAGGCGGAGGTAATGGACACATATGGCTACTGTCGAACTCACCAGCGCGAACTTCTCTGAGACGATCGAGAAGTCCGACGTCATCCTCATCGACTTCTGGGCGGAGTGGTGCGGTCCCTGCAAGCGCTTCGGCCCGATCTTCGAGGCCGCGAGCGAGAAGCACCCGGACCTCACGTTCGCCAAGCTGGACACCGAGACCAATCAGGACATCGCCGGTGCGCTCGAGATCACGAGCATCCCGACGCTCATGGTGGTCAAGGGCGGAATGCTCCTCTACCGCGAGGCAGGCGCGCTGAATGCCGCGCAGCTCGACGGGCTCCTCGCCGAGGTCGAGAAGGTCGACATCGAGAAGCTCAAGGCTGAAGCCGCCGCAGGGGCAGAGCAGGCCTGACCACCAGCGCCGATCGCTCCACCGAACATCTGCTCAGCGCGGTAAGGCTCCCTACTTGAGCGCCACGATCCGCCGCATCGGGACCGCTAGCTCGACCTTTCCGTTCTTCCGTACCTCGTGCTCGAGATACGCGATCGCCGCGTCCAGGCGCGCTTGGCTGGTGGCCGGCAGATACAGCGCGTCGATCATCAGCTCGGCATCCGCCCGCGAGTGGATCGTGATCCGGTACCGCTCGCGCCCGTCCTCGTACTTGCGCATCCCGTGGCTGCGCAGCGTCGCGGCGAAGTCCGTGAACTCGAGCGGGCCGGGGAATCGCGGCAACGTCCGCAGGCGCGAGGCCAGGTTGGCTCCCACTCGTACATCCCCGGGCGACACGGGCCGTACGGTCGGGGCGATGAACGCCAGCATCCCGCCCGGACGCAGCACTCGCGCGACCTCCTCGAGCAGCTTGGACGTGGGGTGGATGACCACCATCCCCATGCTCGACACGACAGCGTCGAGGCTCTCGTCGGCGAACGGCAGCTGAAGAGCGTCGCCGCGCACCCACGGTCCCTCGCTGCGGTGCTGCGCCAGCTCCAGCTCCGCCGTCGAGATGTCCACGCCGACCACGAGCCGCCCCGGACGTTCGAGCTCTCGCGTCATCGCTCCTGCCCCGCACGCGACATCGAGCACGGTTGTGGCCCTCGCAGACACCGCGCGAGCGAGCCAGCGGTACGGGGTGTGGTGGCCGTTCATCGCCCGGCTGAGCACCTGCTCGGTCGCGCCGGGGCGCTCTGAGTGGAAGCCGTACAGGTACGAGTCCCAGTCGACTCCGAATCGCCGCGCCACGAGATCATCCTCGCCCTAGCGGCAGCGCCGCGTCGATCTCAGCGGAGATCTGGTCGCCGATCGTACGGATGATGCGGCCGGGTCCGATCGGCCGATCGGCCACGGCAGACACCAGCCGTCTCATGCCCGGCAGTGCCTCGCTGGCCTCGCCACGGTCGGATGCGGCGCGTCCGTGCAGCGGGTTCGACCCGTCGGGCCACGGGGCATTGAGCCGCTCCCAGGTGGCCAGCCACGCCTCCACGATCTCGGCTGTCGACGGTACGCCGAAGAAGTGACCGACCGGCGCGTGATGACGCAACGCGACGATCGCCGAGTCCTGATAGATCAGCGCCAGCCGTACGCGCGCGTCCAGGTCGCGACGCTCCGCGAGCGACCCACGTACGGCCCAGCCACACGGCGTCGGGCACGTCTTACCCACGTCCGGCCTCTCCCCCGCCTTCACCGTCTCGTGGTTCATCGCGCACACCGCGAGGGCGTTCCCCAGGCGGGAGTGGAACCTGTCCAGGTACGCGGTGTAGCCGACCACGTCCCCGTCGCAGGCATTGAGCGACCGCTTCGCCGCGGCGCGGGCCGTCGACGTGTGCGCGCATTCTGCGCTCGCCGACCCCCAACGCTCCCCGACCGACTCCCGCATCCTCAGCGGGTCTCCCGCGTGCCCCAGCCGCGCCTGCCAGGCCAGCTGCGGCAGGTACTCGCCGATGAGGTGTGCGGTCACCACGACCTGCAGCGGCTCGTGCCGACGGGCTCGAAGCTCGAGGACCTCGAGCATCAGCTCGTACAGCCCATCCAGCGACGCGAGGGCCCCTCGCTGAGGATCGCGCGGCTGTATCGGGAAGGACGCGCTCTCCACCGACCGTGCCCAGCCGGCGTCGAACTCGGAGCCGATCTGGCCGAAGTCCTCCGCGTCGAGATCGAGGATCCGCTTCGCCGCCACCGCGAGCCGCTCGGCGTGCTGCAGGCGCGGGTCGTCGGAGCCATGGTCGTGGAGCACGGCCACCACCGCGTCGTACCAGTGACCCCGCAGCAGCGATCTGAGCGAGGCGTCCACGTCACACGCTGACGAAGAGGTGCTCGGCCACGTTGTCGGGAAGCACCGCCTGGCCCTTGCCAGTGGAGATCTCCACACCGCGAGGCGTGGCCGTGACCGTCACCTGCGCGCCCGGCATGACCCCCAGCCCGAGCACTGCGCCGAGCTCCGGCTCCTGCTGCAGGTGCTCACCGATCCGCTGGATCGTCACGGTGATGCGCTCATCGGTGACCATCTCGGTCAGGGGCCGGTTGCCATGGCGGAACGCCAGCAGTGCCGCCGCACCGCTGTCGCCGCTCTCCGGAATGGGGTTGCCGTACGGAGAGGTCTGCGGGTCGCCCAGGAGGATGACGAGCCGTTCCTCGACCGCGGGCGACACGACGTGCTCCCAGCGGCAGGCCTCGTCGTGCACGAGCGCGATGTCGAGGCCGATGATGTCGAGGAGCAGGCGCTCGACGAGACGGTGCTTGCGCATCACCTCGACCGCCGCCGAATGACCCGCGGGGCTGAGCTGGATGAGCCGCTCGCCGTCGATGGTCAGGAGGTCGTCCCGCTCCATCCGCGCGACCGTCTGGGAGACAGTGGGACCGGTCTGGTGCAGCCGCTCGACGATCCGGGCCCGACGAGGGGCGATGCCCTCCTCGAGCAGCTCGTAGATCGTACGGAGGTACATCTCCGTGGTGTCGATCAGCTGACTCATCTAGGTTGCCTCCTTCGGGAAGCCTAGTGGGCGAACGCGATCTGCCGACGCTCGCTCCAGTTGTCCTCAACCCTCCGGGGGGGCAGGGTAATCCTCATGAGCCGCACCATGTCCGTCCCGTCGGGCCGCATCGAGAAGTGGCTCGACACGTACTGGACCCGGCACGGCAAGGGTGCGGTGACGGCTTCCGGGGACAGCGTCACCGTCGACGGTACGGACGGTGCCAGTGCTTCGATGCGACTGCTCTGGCCTGGCGTGGAGCTCGGCGAAGATCCGTTGGCCGACCTGATGGCGGCCGCCGGATCGCCGCGCCGGCTGGGGCTGCTCGCCGTACGTGCGGACGGGCACGCCGTGGGCCTGTGGGACGGCACGTCCGTCACTGAGTCGAAGCACCGCGGCCATTACGTACAGTCGCGCACCGCGGCCGGCGGCTGGTCCCAGCAGCGGTTCGCGCGGCGACGGGAGAACCAGGCCAAGGCGGCCTACGAGAAGGCCGCGGGCGACGTCGCGGCCCTCATCGAGCCGGTCGCCGCCACTTTGGACGGCCTTGTCGCGGCGGGGAACCCGGGTGCTATCAAGGCGGTGCTGGGCGACTCCCACTGTCGCCGTACCGCAGCCCTGGCGGCCGCCGTTCCGCTGCCTCACCTGGAGCTGAGGGACACCTCGCGCGAGGCATTGACGGATCTCGCTGTCCGGTTGCTCTCGGTCGTCATCACGATCGACGAACCGAGTCACTAGCGTCGAGCAGCCGCCGCGATGCCGGCGATGAGCGCCAGGACGAGTGCGCCTCCGAGGGCCAGGCGAGTACCGGCTCCGAAGAGCTGGTCTGTGTGAATGAGTGGCGGCGTCGCAGCCGGAGTGCTCGTCGCTGACTCGGTCGGGGTCGGCGAAGCGCTGGGGGTACTCGCCTCAGACGGTGTGGCGGACGGTGTGCTCGACGACCCACCCGTCGACAGGACGCTGCTCCCGTTCCCCTGGCCGATGAGCAGGTACGACTGGTCGTCGAGCGCACTCGTGATCCCGCGCGCACCATCCTGGGCCGGGGCCGGGATCGTACTGGTCGTGGCGAAGCTGGCGGGATCGGCCACGACGATGTTCGACGCTGTCCGCAGCACCGCCGACTTCGTTGTCGCGTCGTAGAAGCCGCCGGTCACGCCAGCCGTACCGTCGGAGATCTTCGTGAGCTTGTTGGTGCCGACGATCGACGGCTTGGCCGGTGCCTTGTACACATGACCGGACTGGGCCACCACGTAGAACTGGCTGTTCGGCGCCACGATGAGCGCCACGATCGTCTGTCCCGCCTCGGGCACCACGAGCTCGTAGAAGTGGAACGGCAGCGACCCGCCCAGCACCAGGCTCGAGAGCGTCATGTACGACAGGCGCAGCGTGTTGACCTTCGGGCTCTTGTCGAGCGCGTACAGCTTGCTCGAGTCGTAGCCGACGGCGATGAGTCCTGTCGTCGCCTGTGGGTACGTCAAGGTCGCGACGACTCGGCCAGCGGAGCTCACCGCGTACACGGACGACTTCTTGTCCGCCGTCGCATTCGCCGTCCAGTACAGGGAATGGTCGTGGTCGGTCGCGAGGCCGACCGGTGCTGTGATGACGGCATCGGACCATGTGAAGGCCACGGTGTCGGCGAACGCTCCCGGAGCGCCGAGCACCCATAGCAGGAGCAGCGCGGTCACCACGCCGGCGACGCGTCGTAAGGCTGGCACGAGGGGCAGCCTATGCCGTCAGTGGAGCAGGGCGGTCAGCAGGACCACCACAATCAGCCCGGCAAGGACCGATGTCACGATGATGCGCCGGGTGCGGGGAGTCACGCCCTCCACCCTACGAGGTGGCTCAGAAGTCCTCACACTCCCGAATGACTGCCGATCGAGCTCGGCGGGGTTACGTTAGGGCCGTGGCCGAGATCGCGGGTGGAGCGCCGGGCACCGCGAGCGGCGTACGGCTCTGGGCGGTGAGCATCACCGACGTGCGATCGCTGTTCCATCCGACCGGCGACCTGGCGGAGAGGCTGCGCGCCGACGTGCCGTTCCACGTCCTGGCCCCGTACAAGCCGAGCTGGTTCAAGCCCCTGCTGAAGCACGGTCCCGGAGCGCCGCTGCTGGCGCCGGACTCACCCCTGCCGAGCGACGTCGACAAGCTGCTCCACGGCCATTTCGTACCGCCCGACCGTCTCGTACCGAGCTGGCAGATCGTGAGCCACTGGCTCGACCGGCTCTCGTCGGCGAACCTCCGGCTGGAGATCGATCGTGGCACCGCCGAGCGGCTCGACTTCGACCTGGCTCGCGCGGGCGTCGCCTCCCACTTCGGGTTGCGCACCTTGTGGGCCCGCGACGCCGCGCTGCCGCTCGGGCCTCTGGCCGGCAGCGAGGTCGGCTACCAGCGGTACGCGGTGGCTCTCGAACTGGGTGAGGCCTGGCGCGCGAGCCTCGGCGCGCTCGAGGGGTCAGCGGACCTCGTGGCGCACGTCAGCGACTGGCTCTGCCAGCTGCCGACGTGGGCCGGAGACGCCGAAGGGGCCGGTCGCCCGGCCCCCGACGTCTTCGCTGTGACGTTGCCCTGACTCAGGACAGCCCCATCCAGTGGAGAATGACTCCCTGGGCGAAGTACAGGAAGAACAGGGCCGCGATGACCCACATGAGCGGGTGGACCTCCTTGGCCTTGCCCCGGACGAGCTTGATGATCGCGTAGAGCAGGAAGCCCGCGCCGATGCCGTTGGTGATCGAGTAGGTGAACGGCATGAGCACCATCGTCGCGTACGCGGGGATGGCCTCCTCGAGGTCGCGCCAGTCGAGCTCGGAGACCTGCTGCATCATGAGGAAGCCCACGAGGACCAGCACCGGAGCGGCGGCCTCGGACGGTACGAGGTTGACCAGCGGCGCGAGGAGCAGCGCCAGGAGGAAGCCGATGCCGGTCACCACCGACGCCAGACCGGTCCGCGCACCCTCGCCGACGCCCGACGCCGACTCGATGTAGGACGTGTTCGACGACACGGATCCCAGACCACCGGCGACGGCGGCGAGCGAGTCGACGATCAGGATCTGCTGCATGTACGGCGGGTTGCCGTTCTTGTCGAGCAGACCGCCCTCGCTGCCGATCGCGAAGATCGTGCCCATGGTGTCGAAGAAGTCGCTGAGCAGCAGCGCGAAGATGGTGAGCAAGACGCTGAGCACGACGGTCGGGCCGCCCTTGAAGGAACCGAACATGTCGACCCTGAACAGCAGGTGGAGGTTGGGGAGGTCCCAGAGCTTGCCGGTGATCGCCGGCACGTTGAGCTGCCAACCGGTCGGGTGGATGGTCACGCCGTCGTTGTACGCACCGTTGTGGATGACCGCCTCGAGGATGACCGAGACGATCGTCATGCCGACGACCGAGATCAGCATGGCGCCCTTGACCTTGCGGACGAACAGGATGATGAGCAGGACGAGCCCGACGCAGAACACGAGCGTCGGCCACCCGAACAGGTTGCCGTTGACGCCCAAGGTGACCGGGGTGCCGGAGCCGGAACGTACGAACCCGGAGTCCTTGAGGCCGATGAGCGCGATGAACAGACCGATGCCGACGCTGATCGCGATACGCAGCGAGTGCGGGACTGCCTTGAAGACGGCCTTCCGGAACCCGGTGAGCACCAGGATGGTGATGATGATGCCTTCCCAGACCACCAGGCCCATCGCCTGTGCCCAGGTCATCTTCAGGACGAGGCTGGCTGCGAGGAGCGCGTTGATGCCCAGGCCGGTCGCCAGACCGATCGGGAACCGTGCGTACACGCCCATGAGGATCGTCATGATGCCGCCGACAAGGGCTGTCGCTGCGGCGACCATGCCGATCGTCGCGCCGATGTTCGCACCGGACACCACGCCGTCGACCTTGAACGGAAGCCCTGAGACGAGGTTCCCGTTGACGTCGGGCACCGTGCCGATGATCAACGGGTTCAGGGCGATGATGTATGCCATCGTCACGAAGGTGACCAGACCGCCGCGGATCTCCGCACCGATCGTGGACCCTCGGCGACTGATAGCGAAGTAACGATCAAGGGCGCTCCGCTGTGGCGGGAGCGCGGCAGGAGTGGTCGCTGCCTTCGGGGAGTTCTGCACCATGGCGCGCAGCCTAGGGAAAGCCCGGAGGCAACCCTGACCCGGGGTACCACTTGTCCGTAGAGTGGACACGTGGACGAGCTGCAACATCACGCTTTGGTGCAGGCGCCGGTCGATCCGGTCGACGAGGACGGCGTTGCTGCGGCCTTCGTCGGCACCGCCGTGTCGGCTCTCGCCACCGTGGTGCTGTGGTGGCAGTACGCCTGGCTGGACGCCCGAGGTCAGGGCTGGTGGCTGTGGGTCGCGCTGACCGCGACCGGTTCAGGAGTGCTGTTCAGCGCGTACGCACGCTGGCGCAAGCGCCAGCGGCTGTCGCCGGCGACGCAGAGGCCGTCAGTCGAAGAGTGACATCTCGTCGCTGATCGTGTCCCACAGCGCGTCGGGCAGAGGCGCAGCGGCCTCAGCGATGACGTCGGAGTGGGCGCCGCACCCGTGCTCGAGGCTGACGACGTGTCCGTCCGCGGGTGATTTCTCGTTGGCGCACGCGCCGAACGCGACGCCGAGTGATCCCCGGAGTCGTACGAAGAAGGCGCAGGTGCCGCACGGAGCAGGAGCGAGCCTCGAGGACGGGGCGTCGGGGCCGTGCTCCCCGTCGTACCAGCGCTGGGCGGCGAGGCTGCGGCCGAAGTCGCTCAACAAGCGTTCCCTACCGAGCCCGAGCTCGTGGACCACGGCGCGGGTCGCGAGTGACTCCTCGTCGTTCTCCGTACCGCCGGTGTAGCCCGGGACGACTCGGGGATCGTTGTCGCCGAGCGGCAGCAGCATGCCTGGGGCGAGGTCGCCAGGACCGATGCGCTCGGCCCAGGGGACCCAAACCTGCGCGAGCAGCGCTTCGTCGCTGGGGAGCAGCACCACTTCGTTGACTGTCGGAGCCTTGGCGCGCGTGGCGCGGACCAAGGTCACGGCCCAGTGCCACCCGACGTAGCCGGGATGGGGGCACGCGAAGGCGTGTGTCGCTAGCCGCTCGCCCTCGGCGACGACACCGAGGAAGTCGCCGACACCGAAGTTACCGGCGGCTTCAGCGGCCTCTTCGGCCGCTGCGCGCGCCAGGTCGACGGCAGCGGCGGTCACCGCATCGAGCTTGCTGACGGTCATTGGTGCATCATCCCACATGGCCCGACGGCCGAAGGCCCCCATCCTCCGAGCCGCGCGCAGTGCCCGTCGACCCGCGGATGGTGAGGGTGGCGGGGGTGGCGGTGTCGCGTGGCTCCGAGTCAGGGTTGTCCAAGCGACGCATCATCGCCGCCAGCGCCTCCGCCGCGTTGAGATCAGCGTCCTGCCGTACAGCCGTGAGGTCGTGGTACGAGAGTGCCGCGATGTCACTGTCGTCATAGCCGGTCACCGACACGTCCTCGGGGACACGCACTCCGGCGCGGCTGAACACGGAGATCAGCGCGGCACCCACGTGGTCGCTGCAGCCGATCACGGCTGTGGGCAGGTGATCTCGAGCGAGCAGGACCCGGGCGGCCGCTGCACCGTCCTCCTCCCGGAAGCCGACCGGGAGCTGGTCGATGCAATCGGCGAGTCCAGCCTCCGTCATGGCGCGCCGGTACGCGTCGGCGCGGTCAGGACCTACTCGACCGCCCAGGCCCCCCGCGTACGCGATGTCGCGGTGCCCGAGCCCGACGAGGTGCTCGACGATGAGTCGGAGCCCGGCGACATCGTCGCTGTGGACGGCATCGACCAACTCGTCGACGCTTCGCTCGCCCAGCCAGACCACGGGAAGCCTGCTGATCGCCGTCCGCAGCGCCGGCGACGACGGGTCGGGGTTGAAGCAGCCCAGCGCCTCGACCCGATGGCCCAACAGTTCTCGGACCACGACCTCGGTCGTCCGTTCAGGCGTGACCGGTCCGAGCACGACACCCAGCCGTTCCCTCGAGGCCCGTTCGAGGAGGCACTCCACGAAGCGGGACTCGAACGTGATGCGGGGCTCGAACATGACTCCGACGAGGCGCGTCCGCTCCTGTCGCAGGAGCTGAGCGGACGTGTTCGCCTGGAAGCCGAGTTCGTCGACCGCGGCGAGGACCGCCGTCCGCGAGGCAGCGCTCGGCCCCGGGGCATCCCGCAGCACGAGCGAGACCGTTTGCCTCGACACAGCGGCCAGCCGAGCCACGTCGCTCATCGTCGGTGGACGGCGGCGTGGCGGCTGGGGCGGGGTCGTCACGCGCCCCGCGGTGTCGAGGCGGCGGCGAGCTGGGCGCGTACCTCGTCGATGGTGGCCATCACCGCGACCACCTCGGCGTGAGGGTGGAGCGGCGATTCGGTGCGCTTGTCCTGTACGTACGAGGCGAACGCGATGGCTTCACCGCACATCGCGTCGTACATACCGGGGTACCGCTCGTCGCGCCACGTCGCCACTTCGACGTCCGTGAACTGGCCGACCGCGACCTCGACCCCGGTCGGTCCGAAGAACGGGCTGAGCACCTTGAGCCGTCCCTTCGTCCCCATGACCTGGGCCTCGATCGGCAGGATGGTTTCGAGCGACGTGGAGAGCAGCGAGACGCCGCCACCGCTGTACGAGATGGCCATGTGCGCTCGCGTGTCCACGCCGTTGGGCAGCGTGGCGCCGATGGCGTGGATGGCAATCGGCGCGCCGAGCACCGACGACGCGAACGAGATGGGGTAGACGCCGGCATCGAGCAGCGCGCCTCCGCCGAGCTTGGGGTCCCAGAGCCTGTGGGCCGGGTCGGGGGGAGCGACGAAGCCGAAGTCCGCCTGGACGAGATGGACGTCACCGATGAGCCCGTCCGCGATGACCTGGCGGACGATGTCGGACTGCGGCAGGTACCGGGTCCACATCGCCTCCATGACGAGCACTCCCGCGCGGCGGCCGGCGCCTGTGATCTCACGGGCCTCGGCCGCGGACATCGCGATCGGCTTCTCGATGAGGACGTGCTTGCCGTGCGCGATCGCCGCCAACGCCTGGGCGTGGTGCAGGGGGTGCGGCGTCGCCACGTACACCGCATCGATGTCCGGGTCAGCCACCAGCGCGTCCACGGTCGGGTGCACGATCGCGATCCCATGCTTGGCGGCGAACGCCGCCGCCCGCTCGGGACGCAACGAGGTCACCGCGACGGCGCGCTGCGGAGTGTGCGCGTGGAGTGCCGCGACGAAACTCCCGGCGATGCCGACGCCGATCACCCCCCAGCGCAGAGCCGGTACGGACTCGGCATCGGTGATCCGCGGGGTGGGCAACGTCAGTGTCATGGCCGTCCTAGGATTCTTGGCACGTGCTAAGCAATGCCCAGGACTGTACTTGTCCACCCAGAGCGAAGACAACAGTGCGCGACCCGCCACGAGCCTTCAGCCATGAGGGAGGGGGCCTGGCGGGCCGGAGAGAGTCGTGCTCTAGAGCTCTAGCTCCTCGGCCACGGCGCGCAGCATCTGGGCCACCTTCTGCGCGGCCTTGCTTTCGGGGTGATGCCCGCGGCGGTACGAGTTCGCCAGGTTGTCGAGCATCTTGATGAGGTCCTCGGAGATGACCGCCATCTGTTCGGGAGACTTGCGCTGCGCCTTGGACAGCGACGGCGGAGCCTCGAGGACGCGAAGCGACAGAGCCTGTTCGCCCTTGCGGCCCTCGACCACACCGAACTCGACCTTCTGGCCGGCCTTCAGCGAAGTCACGCCGGGCGGAAGCACAGAGGCGCGCACGTACACGTCGCCCCCCTCATCCTTGGTGAGGAAGCCGAATCCCTTCTCGGCGTCGTAGAAACGCACCTTGCCGACGGGCACAGCCGCCTCCTAGTCATCCGCGTGGTTCGACCGATCCTTGCGCACACAGCCTACCGAGGCGCACAGACGCGCAACAGCGGATTCAGATTGAGTAATCGGCTCGGCCACCCGCCGCTCAGAGTTGGTCTTTCCCCGGACGCACACTTCGGCAGGTGACGCTATCGCCGCCCCTCCGTACAGCCCAGGCGAAAGGGTCCTTGGGTAGCATGGCGCCGTGGCGACATGGGAGGACGGACCGGAGTACGCACCGGTCGAATGGCCGACCGGCTTCGTCGCACCCGAGGTCGGGCCGCTCAGCACCGCTGAGCCCACCGCCGATCCGTCGGCGGGCGCTCCGGTCGAGCCGCCGGCGCGGTTCGACGCGCCGCACGATCCCGTACCACCCCTGGCCGCTCTCGTACCCACCACCGCACCGACCCGCGATCCGGCGGAGCCGTTCGAGGTGGTGTCGGCCGTCGTGACCGCAGGCTCGGCCTGGGGATCCGCCCACTCGACCCAGGCGATCGCCGGCCCCGAGACGGCCCCGATCTGGACACCGGACCAGGCTGTCGCCAGCAACTACCCACCGCCGCAGCCGATGCAGGGATTCCCTGCGCCTGGTACGCCGCAGTGGTTCGGGCCCCCGGCGGAGTACGAAGCGGGCCGGGTGCAGGTACCGCTCACCGTCGGCACCGTGACGGAGGGCCTGTCCTGGGGAATCATCATCACTCTTGTTCTGGGCGGCATCATCTCGTACCTGTCGCCTGTGCTCCTGGTCATCGCATTCTTCCTCGGCGGGCAGGTGAGGTACCGGCGCAGGCTGGTACGGATCGGCATCATCGTCGCCATGGCGATCGTCGCCATCGCCGGGGCAGGCGCCATGGTCGGCACCTCCGACTCCACGCTCGCGTGGGAGTCGATGGACACAGCCTCCGTGTGGAGCTGCTGGTTGCTGATCGCCTACGGACTGGGCATATCGTTCTTCGCCATCCGGAGTGGGGATCACCCTGAAGCGTGACGCGGACCCCCGTAGCGACCAATCCGGGGGACGAATCGCCTCAGAAAGCCAATCCAGGTACGATTGGCGCGTGCCTCGTCACTGGCAGGTACTTTTGATGGCCGCGCTCGGGATCGGTGCGACCGTTATTGCCGTGCCCAGAGCACTCAGCGGGATCGTCGGCGTGCCCCAAGTAGCAGAGGCAGGCATCTCCCGTACCGCCGCCGCGACGCCGTCCGCGAAGTCCTCGACAGCGAAGATGCCCGTCTGGTCAGCTCCTCCCACCACCGTCAGCAAGGCCACGCCGGACACTCGGCCACCGTCGCCCGTGACGGGCCTCAGACTGATGGCCAACAGCGAGTCGACGATCTCACTCGCGTGGGACGCCGGCCAGGACAACGTCGCGGTGAAGTTGTACGTGGTGAAGGGCGACGGCTTCACGTCTGTCCAGACCGCCGATACCAAGGCCACTGTCTCGTGGCCCCATCGCACGACCAGCGTCTCGATCCAGGTCTCGGCGATCGACACCTCGGGCAACCAGGGCCAGTGGCGCAGCCTCGTTGTGGTGCCACCCGTGACGGCCGCCGCAACCACGACATCCGCCCCGGTGGTACCTCCGACGAGTGCCCCCGCCGTTACCACCACGACCCCCGAAACGACGACAACGGCCCCCTCGGAGCCTGCCGCCTCTGATTCTGCATCGACGGCCGCCTCCAGCGAAGCCGCCACCACCCAAGCCACCACCGCCGACGCCACCACCCAGTCCGCGGCTGTCCAGGATCCTGGCACCACCGGGGCCATGGCTGACCCGTCGAGCGCTCAGCCGAGCTGAGTTGGCCCTCGGTGGCCCAGCGCTACCGGCACGACGCTCTCCTCCACGGTGCCGAGATCGACCGGCCACGACTCCGGCTCCCGCGTGATCGCCACGAGGCGGGCGAGATCGGCAGGCCAGACCAGCTCCGTCGATGTGTCGTCGACACCACGCCAGGCATGACCCTGTACGGACAGGCGCTCGAACTCCGTGTGCCTCGAGATGTCCACGTCGAACTCCTGCGAGACCCACACGACGAAGATCTCCTCCGACTGCTCGGTCACCTGGTCGCTGTACCCGTGGAGCGCCACGCGCAGGGCCACCGGTCCGAACAGGTCGTCCTCCTCGACGACGTACCCTGACTCCTCCGCGAGCTCCCGACGCGCCGTATCACGAGGCAGTTCGTCACCGTCGATGCCGCCGCCCGGCAGCACCCACCAGCTCGATCCGGGCGTCCCGGGGTCGCGGTCGTTGAACATCAGGACGCGGGCGCCACGCTCGACATCGTCGGCCAGCACCACCACGCGTACGGCTCGTCGCGTCCGGAAACTCCGCAGCTCGGGCGATACGGCGCGTCCTCGGGTACGGAACGGTTTGCTCACGTCCGTCAGCGTACGGCGCGTGGCGGCGTGGCCGATCCGCTCGGGCGTTTTGTACGGTGGGCCCGTGCCTGTCCTCGGAACGTTGACCTCTGTGCCGGTGCTCGACCATCTGGACCTCGTCGCGCCCTCCACGGCCGAGGCGCTGCGGAGCTGGCCATACGCAGGCCAGGTCGGTGTCTGCGAGATCGACCCCGACCTCGCCGACACCGCGGCGCTCACCGCTGCCTTCGATCTTCCGCTCACCTCGAGCGGGAACTGCGTGCTCGTCGCCGGATCCCGTGGCGGCGACCAGCGCATCGCAGCGTGTGTCGTCCCGGCGAACACTCGCGCGGACGTCAACACCCTCGTACGGAGAGTGCTGGACGTACGCAAAGCGTCGTTCCTGTCCATGGACCGCGCGGTCGCCGAGTCGGGCATGGAGTACGGCGGTATCACGCCGGTCGGGTTGCCTGCAGGGTGGCGGTTGCTCGTCGACGCCGCGCTCACGGGAGAGGACGTGGTCTGCGTCGGCTCGGGTCTGCGTCGTTCGAAGCTGCTCATCCCGGGACCCGCACTCGCCCACCTGCCCGGGGCAGAGGTCATCGACGGCCTCGGCCGCTGATTCGCCAGGACTCCCCGCGCACACCTCTCGAGTGGCCGCACACCCACTGTGACCAGCTTTCGCGACCACAAAGGTCGTGCGGGCTCAGGTCGGCCCCGGATTCGACACCGCCGGGACGTCGGACTAATGTCTCGCGTCTGCCCTTTCCACGACTCGCTTCGGCGAGCCCCCGGCAACGCCTGCACCACGTCTGACTTGGAGCGGTACATGTCCTCGCACGATCCCGTCCTCTCCTCCGAACGCCGACATCTCACCGAGTCCCGCGAAGCGCTCAGACGCATGCGCGAGGCCACCACCCGCGTCGAGAACGCCGTCGGCGGCGACGCGGTCTCCACGCAGTACCTCAAGCAGACCCTGTACCGGCGGATGCGGTCCCTCGAGGACGACCCGACGGTCCCCCTCTTCTTCGGCCGCCTCGACTACGCCACGGCGCTGGGCGCCGAGCTCGACGAACGCCTGTACATCGGGCGGCGCCACGTCACCGGCGAGCTCGGCGGCGAACCGCTCGTCATGGACTGGCGGGCGCCCATGTCGCTGCCGTTCTACCGCGCGCGGCCCGGCGACCCGATGGGCGTCGCGATGCGGCGGCGGTTCGGGTTCCGGCACGGCGAGATCACCGCGTACGAGGACGAGGACCTCGTTTCCGCATCCGACGCCGGGTCGCGGCTGCTGGCCGAAGAGATCGAGCGGCCACGTACGGGTCCGATGCGCGACATCGTCGCCACGATCCAGCCGGACCAGGACGTGCTCGTGCGTACGGACCTGGCGACATCGTTGTGCATCCAAGGGGCGCCCGGCACCGGCAAGACCGCCGTCGGCCTGCACCGCGCTGCGTACCTGCTGTACGCGCATCGCGACCAGCTCTCCCGTTCGGGCGTACTCGTCGTCGGGCCGAACGAGTCGTTCCTCGGCTACATCGGCGACGTACTGCCGGCGCTCGGCGAGATCGACGCCCGCCAGACCACCGCCGAAGGGCTTCTCACCGAGTCGACGGGCGCGAAGGTGCGCGGCGTTGACTCGGCAGCGGTGGCGACCCTCAAGGGCGATGCGCGGCTCGCCACGGTGCTGCGGCAGGCGGTCTGGAGCTCGCCCGCCGAGCCGAGCGGTCCGCTGGTGGTCCCGTACGGTTCGCGGGTCGTACGAGTGCCGTCGCACCGCGTCGCGGCGGCCATGGAGTCGCTGCGGGAACGAGGGGTGCGGTACGAGGCCGGCCGGAAGCTGCTTCCGCAACGACTGGCCCACGAGGTGCTGCTGCGGCTCGAGGCAACCGGCGAGACGACAGACGACCGTGTGCAGAACTCCGTCGCCCGCTCGGCACCGGTGAAAGCCCTTGTCGCCCTGATCTGGCCGGCGCTGACACCTGCTGGGGTGCTGCACCGTCTGCTCTCCGACCCGGATGCGCTCGCGGCGGTGGCCGATGGAGTCCTCGACGCTGAGGAGCAGGCGGCGCTGATCTGGGCGGCACCCTCCCGTACCGCCGGTTCGGCGAAGTGGACTCATCCCGACCTGCCCCTGCTCGACGAGCTCGCCGACCTGCTGGACCGGACGCCGTCGGTCGGCCACGTGATCGTCGACGAGGCGCAGGACCTGTCCCCCATGGCCTTGCGCGCGGTCGGCCGACGCGCAACCACCGGGTCGATCACCGTGCTCGGCGACCTTGCGCAGGCCACCACGCCGTGGGGCGCGCGCGACTGGGGCGTGGCGCTCGGCCACCTCGGCAAGCCCGACGCGGCGGTCACCGAGCTCACCGAGGGCTTCCGGGTGCCGGGCGCCGTGATCGAGTACGCGGCGCGGTTGCTCCCCTCGATCGCGCCGGGCCTTCGTGCGCCCAGATCTGTACGTCACAGCCGCGGCGACCTCGACCTGCGGCTGGTGAGCGATCCCGTGAAGCACCTTGCCGCCGCGGCCATGGAGGCTGCCGGTCGCGAGGGCACGGTCGGCGTGATCGTCGCGGACCCGCAGCTGCCGGCCGCCCGCAAGGCGCTCAGCGCGATCCCGTACACAGAGCTCGGCCAGGCGACGACCACCGAGGCGTTCGAGTCTCACCTGGACCTCGTACCGTCATCCCTCGCGAAGGGTCTCGAGTTCGACCACGTACTGCTGGTCGACCCGGCCGCGATCGTCGCCGCGGAAGCCGACGTACTCACGGGCTGGCGCCGCCTGTACGTGGCGCTGACCCGTGCCGTCACCTCCCTCGTCGTGCTCCACGACGGCAACCTCCCCGAGCCCCTCCTCTGACGCCCTCTCGGCCCCCGCCGAGACGCGAGGCGCACCCGTCGGGCACTCGGCGACGGATCTCCCCGTCAGCAGGTGGCGATGATGCGTTGCAGGACCCTGGCGCCGAAGCGGATGGCGTCCAGGGGGACGCGCTCGTCGACGCCGTGGAAAAGGGGCGCGAAGTCGAGGTCGGCGGGGAGCTGGAGCGGGGCGAACCCGTATCCGTGGATGCCCAGCTCGCCGAGCGCCTTGTTGTCGGTGCCGGCGGAGAGGCAGTACGGGACGACCTGCGCGCCCGGGTCCTCGGCGTCGATTGCTGCCGCGATCGCCTCGACGAGCGGGCCGGTCTGCGGAACGTCGAGCGGCGGGACCATCCGGTCGACGATCAGCTCGACGTCGTCGCCGGCCAGCTCGCGCAGCGTCGAGAGGACCGTGTCGTCCGAGCCGGGCAGGAAGCGGCAGTCTATGGACGCCTCCGCGACGCCCGGGATGACGTTGGTCTTCTTGCCCGCGAGCAGCGTCGTGAGGTTCGCGGTGTTCGCCAGCGTGCCCGCGACGAACTGACGCGCGCCGCCGAGCTGGGGCAGGAACGCGGCGGGGTCGTCGGCGCTCCACGGCACACCCGTGACCTCACTGACGTGATCGAACAGCGTGATCACGGGCGCGATGAGGTCTATCCCCCAGTCGTGGGCGTCGATCCGTACGATCGCCTCGGCCAGCCGCACGATGGCGTTCTCGTCGTTGGGCACGGAGCCATGACCGGCGCGTCCGGTCGCACGCAACCGCATCCAGGCGTAGCCCTTCTCCGCGGTCTGGAGCAGGTACGAGCGCGTGGCCGGGCCGCCATCGGCCGGCTGCAGCGTGATCGAGTAGCCGCCGACCTCGCTGATCGCCTCGGAGCAAGCGGCGAACAGCTCCGGCCGGTTCCGTACGATCCACTCCGCTCCCCACACTCCGCCGGCTTCCTCGTCGGCGAGGAACGCGAACACGATGTCGCGGGGCGGCGTGACGTGGTTCGTCACGAGGTGGCGCAGGTTGGCCAGCATCATGCCGACCATGTCCTTCATGTCGACGGCGCCCCGCCCGTACAGCACCCCGTCGACCACGTCGCCAGCGAACGGGTCGTGGCTCCAGTCGGCGGCGTCGGCCGGTACGACGTCGAGGTGACCGTGCAGGATCAGGCCCGGACGCGTGCGGTCGGCGCCCGGGATCCGTACGACGAGGCTCGAGCGCCGAGGCGCCGGCTCCACGTACTCGGGCTCGAGACCCACCTCGCGGAGCAGCCCCAACACGTACTGGGCCGCCTCGAACTCGCAGGGCCCGGAGCCGTCCCCGACGTTCGTCGAGTCGATCCGTACGAGCTCGGTCGTGATCCGTACGGCCTCATCGGCAAGTTCCAGCGGCATGAGGGCCACTGTACGAGAGGGCGCGGGCCTCAGGACTTCGTGGTCGTCTTCGCGAGGATGTAGACGAACGTGACGATGACGATGACGAAGACTCCGGCGCCGAGAAGGATCGCCACGGTCGACCACCAGCCGGGCTGCTTGGCGCGCATCTTGGCGACGAATCCGGTCACGATCGCGGCCGGACTCATGAGCGCCGCGGCGAAGAACCCCGCCGCCGCACCAGGAGCCAGGTTCGACGACTGGGCCGACGCTCCGAGCGACGCTCCCGTCAGGAGGATGGCGACGAGCCCGACGAGGCCGGCGATGCCCAGGCCGAACGAGGCGGCGGCCAGCTTCGAGGGCTGGAAGAGGGTGTTGCTCACGGGACCCAGTGTGTCATCACGTGCCCGGTGGATGGCGCACCTCGGAGTCGATGAGCCGCCGCCACGACCTGACGAGGGCCGGATCGACGTGCGCCTTGTAGCTGCGCCCCGGGCGAGCCGGCGAGCCGATGTGGAAGGACCGGATGCCGGCCTGTGCCAACCACGGCACCTGCTCCGGCGCCAGACCGCCGCCGGCCATGATCAGCCTGCCGACCTCGCGATCGGCCCTAGCGCGAGAGATGAGGTCGTCGAGCCCGTACCGCAGCCCGCGCGCCGACCCGCTGGTGAGCACCTGGTCGAGGCCGGGCAACGTCCGTACGTCCCGCCACGCCTTCGTGCCGTCGAGCGCCGAGTCGATCGCCCGGTGGAACGTCCACGGCCAGCCACCGTCGCCGGCCAGCTCCGTACAGACCTCGAGGTCCACCTGGCTCAGTCCGTTGAGGTAGCCCATGACGATGCCGTCGGCACCCGCGTCGAGATAGGCCGAGGCAAGTCCCTTGAGCCGCGTCGTCTCACCGCCGTCCGTACCGAACCCGTCGCGCAGCCGGAGCATGACGCGGAGCTGTACGGAGGTGGCGCGTCGTACGGTCTCGACCAGCGCCGGTTCGGGCGACAGGCCGCCGGAGTGCATCGTGCCGACGAGCTCGACGCGGTCGGCGCCACCGTCGGCGGCGTTCTCGGCGTCAGCCGCCTGGAGCACCACGACCTCGAGCAGTCCCGCCATGTCTCTATGGTGCCGAGGCCGCGCCGATCTGGCCGGAGGCGCGCGGTCACGGCCGGCGGTCGCGCACTCAGCTCAGCCGGTAGCCCGAGCCGCGTATGGTCTCGACGACGTCCGCGCCGAGCTTGTTGCGCAGGTAGCGCACGTACACGTCCACAACGTTGGACGTCGGATCGAAGTCGTAGCCCCACACTGCGCTCAGCAGCGCCTCGCGCGACAGCACGTCGCCCGGATGCTTCATGAACGTCTCGATGAGCGTGAACTCGCGGGCGGTGAGGTCGACCTCACGGCCGGAGAGAGACGCCTTGTGCGTACGGAGGTCGAGCTTGAGCTTGCCGTGCTGGAGGACGAGCGAGGCCTCCGACGGCGATTCGCGCCGCAACCGCCGGCGTACGCGGGCAACGAGCTCCTCGAAGCGGAACGGCTTGGCGATGTAGTCGTCGGCGCCGTACTCGAGGCCCTTGACCGTGTCGGTGACCGACGAGCGCGCGGTGAGCATGATCACCGGGATCCGGCTTCCCTGGGCGCGGACTCGCCGCAGCACCTCGAAGCCGTTCACGTCGGGCAGGCCGACGTCGAGGATCATGAGGTCGTACTCGCCCGACAGGGCCTTGTGGGCACCGGCGACGCCGCTGGCCTCGGTGACGGCGGGAAAACCTGCGGCGCGCAGGCCTTTCGCGAGGAACGCGGCAATGCGGTCCTCGTCCTCGACGATCAAGATCTGGTTCATGAGGTGGGCTCCGTCGCAGGCTGGCGTGGGATGACGAGGCTCACGGTGCTGCCGAGATCGGGAACCGAATCGATATCGACCCGACCACCGTGTGCCAACGCGATCGAGTTCACAATAGCGAGTCCGAGGCCTGCACTGTCTGTACGCTTCGCACCCGCGCGCCGCGATCTTCCGAAACGCTGCAGCACGAGCTCCTTCTCGTCCTCGGTGAAGCCCATTCCGTGGTCGCGGACCCAGAGTCGGACGCTGTCGCCCTCGAGCTTGCTGCCGATCCCGATGTCCGTGCCGTCAGGGGAGTACTTCACGGCGTTGGCCGCCAGCTGGAGCCACGCCTGCGTGATCCGCTGCGGATCCATCATGACGCTGGTGTCGGCCAGTGAATCCATGATCCAGTGACGATCTCCCAGAACTCGTACCTTCTCGAACGTCTCGTCCGTCAGACGTCCCGCGTCGACGTCCTGCAGCACGACGAAGTCGGAGCGCTCCGACTGGGCGAGCAGGATGAGGTCGTTGACCAGGTTGCTCATGCGGGAGAGCTCCTCGAGCGCGAGAGCACGTACGACCTCGGCATCCTTCGGGTCGGTCGTGTCCATGAGCTCGAGATGGCCGCGGACGATCGTCATAGGCGTCCGGAGCTCGTGGCCGACGTCGTCGAGGAGGCTCTTCTGCGCCTCGACCGTCGACTCCAGCCGGTCCAGCATGCCGTTGACGGTCGTCGTCAGTGCCGCGAGGTCGTCGTTGCCACGTACGGGGATGCGGCGCTTGAGATCGTGCTCCGTGATCTCCTCCGCCGTGCGCTGCAACCAGCTGATCGGCTGCAGCAACCGGGCCATCAGCAGCCACGTGATCATCGCGGTGATCGCGATCGCGCCCGCGCCGACCAGTGAGTACGTGATGAACGTGTCGTTCAGCGCCTTGCGCTCGATGTTGAGGTCGACGACGCGTACGAGCGCGCCCGACTCACCGGTGAAGCTCCAGAAGACTGGGACGACGAGGTACGCGTAGTCGGTCGAGCCGGACGTGTACCGCTCGGTCGTCACGTTCGAGAGCTTCGACTTCTCGATGGCCAGCCCGACGAATGCCGCGTCGTTCTCGGGACGTACGGTGACCGACGAGTTGGCCTTCCACGCCACCTGGCCGTTGCTGATGCCGAGGATGCCTCCGGACTCGGAGAGCGTCTTGCTCTGCAGCGCACCCCGCAGCAGGTCGGAGACGCTGGTGAACGGCTTCCCGGTCCCCGGGTCGATGTTCTTGTTGGCGAGCTCCTTGAAGTCGGACGCATCGCGGCTGAGCTGCGAGTAGGCCTGGCTCTGGATGCGGCCCCATTGCAGGACGTACGCGACGGAGCCCGACATCCCGATACCGAAGAACGTGAGCAGCAGGATCGTGACGACCAGGCGCTCGCGAATGCTGGCGATGCCCGGTGCCCGCTTCTTCCTGCCAGCCGACGCCTGCCCCGCCTCGGCCGCTGGCCGAGACGTGTGGGGGCGGGTCAGCGTGGTGGGCACGTCAGCGCACGGCTACCAGGTCGCAGACGAAGATGAGGGTCTCGTCGGGCCCGATGGCTGCACCCGCGCCGCGGGAACCGTACGCAAGCTGCGGCGGGATGATGAGCTGTCGGCGTCCGCCGACCTTCATTCCCTGGATACCGGTGTCCCAGCCGGAGATGACCATCCCACGGCCGAGACCGAAGTCGAGCGGCTGACCACGGTCGTAGCTGGAGTCGAACTCCTCGCCGGTGGAATGCGCCACACCGACGTAGTGGACGGACACGATCTGACCGGCCTTCGCCTCGGGGCCGGTGCCCTCGACGAGATCGGTGATGACGAGGTCTGCCGGCGGCGGACCGTCCGGGAAGTCTACGAAAGGCTTGTCCATGACCCGGATGGTAGTGGCGTGCACCACCCATGGGCCTCATCGATGGCGCGAGTCTCACGTGAGGTTGACGTGAGGTGCGGGTTTTCGCAACCCCGGTCGGACGTACGGGGTCGTGAGCGTGCCCCTGCGGACCCCGGAGCGGCCGAGGCGGTACGGGTCAGACCTCCTCCGGCTCCTCGATCGAGTTCCGTCGTCTGCCCAGACCCCACCAGACCGCTCCGCCGGCTGCGCCTGCACCCGCGAGACTGCCCAGCCCGTACACGAGGTATCCGCCGAGGAGCCGTCCGCGGTCGGAGGTCAGGTCGATGACCCGTACGACGTCGACCTCGGTGCCGTCGTCCATGGTGACCAGCATGACCGTGTAGACGTAGGCCGTGGACGACGAGCTGTACGTGTGGGTCTTGTAGGACCCGTCCTCGACGCGCTTCGTCACGTCGGCGACGAAGCCATCGTCGGCCGCCGCGCGGTCAGCAGCGGGAGTCGAGCTGGTCACCTGACCGTCCATGATTCCGAGTGCGCCGTCGGGCGTATCCACACGCGTGACCTGGAGGTCGAGGAACTGGCGGGGGTCGGTGGGGAGGGGATCGCTGCTGAGGAGCGACTGCTCGACCTGCTGCATGTTGCTGGTCAGGAGCGCCGACGCGTGGTCCACCTGGCCCACCCACGAGACGGCGTACGAGATCAGACCGCCCAGGCCGAGGACCCCGACGATGACTCCGGCCGTGATCGCGGCGACCTTGCCCCGGATGTCCCTCAGGCGCCGCGGTCGACGCTCGTGCGCGAAGACCCAGACGTTCCAGGAGTTCGGGGAGTGCCGGATGAGCCACTGATCCGGCTGCTCCCCCGCCACGTCGAGGGCCTCGTCACTCGACACGGGCCGGGCTTCGTCGTTCGCCAGGGGCGAGGTGGGGTCGACAGCGACGTCGACATCACGGAGGGGGTCACCCATGCCCTCACACTACGCGCGAGCCGGGTCGTCGGCCTCCGTTCCGGTGCGGGAAAAAGGGGGCAGGGGTTTGCACTCGCAGGGGTCGAGTGCTAAACATGGGTTAGCACTCTCACACGTAGAGTGCTACGTCAGTCGGTGAGGTCTTCGACCGTCCGTCGCGGGCACTGACAGGCGCGACCACAGTCCAGCTTGGGGGCAGACCCCGACACAGCCGGAGGAAACCCGGAACACATGGCAAAGCTCATTGAATTCAACATCGAGGCTCGCCGCGGTCTTGAGCGGGGCATGAACATCCTCGCCGACGCCGTCAAGGTGACCTTGGGCCCCAAGGGCCGCAACGTCGTGCTCGAGAAGAAGTGGGGCGCCCCGACGATCACCAACGATGGTGTCTCCATCGCCAAGGAGATCGAGCTCGAGGATCCCTTCGAGAAGATCGGCGCCGAACTCGTCAAAGAGGTCGCGAAGAAGACCGACGACGTCGCCGGCGACGGCACGACGACGGCCACCGTGCTCGCCCAGGCGATGGTGCGTGAAGGTCTGCGCAACGTCACCGCGGGCGCCAACCCGATGTCCCTCAAGAAGGGCATCGAGAAGGCGGTAGCGGCAATCGTCGCCGAGCTCGGCGCGATGTCGACCGACATCGAGACCCGCGAGCAGATCGCGGCGACCGCGTCGATCTCTGCCGCTGACACCACCGTCGGCGAGATCATCGCCGAGGCGATGGACAAGGTCGGCAAGGAAGGCGTCATCACCGTCGAGGAGTCGAACACCTTCGGGCTCGAACTCGAGCTCACCGAGGGCATGCGCTTCGACAAGGGCTACATCTCGCCGTACTTCGTCACCGACGCGGAGCGTATGGAAGCCGTCCTCGAGGACCCGTACATTCTCATCGTCAACTCCAAGGTCTCCTCGCTGCGCGATCTGCTGCCAGTCCTGGAGAAGGTCGTCCAGAGCGGCAAGCCGCTCCTGGTGATCGCCGAGGACGTTGACGGCGAGGCTCTCGCGGGCCTGCTCGTCAACAAGATCAAGGGCACGTTCAAGTCGGTCGCCGTCAAGGCTCCCGGCTTCGGCGATCGTCGCAAGGCGATGCTCGCGGACATCGCGATCCTCACCGGTGGTCAGGTCATCTCGGAGGAGGTCGGCCTCAAGCTCGACGCCGTCACCCTCGAGCTGCTCGGGCGCGCCCGGTCGGTGAGCGTGTCCAAGGACGAGTGCACGATCATCGATGGCTCCGGCGATGCCGACCAGATCGCTGGTCGCGTCACCGAGATCCGTCGCGAGATCGAGAACTCCGACTCCGACTACGACCGTGAGAAGCTCCAGGAGCGTCTCGCCAAGCTGGCCGACAGCGTCGCCGTCATCAAGGTCGGCGCGGCCACCGAGGTCGAGCTCAAGGAGCGCAAGCACCGCATCGAGGACGCCGTACGCAACGCGAAGGCGGCCGTCGAAGAGGGCATCGTCCCTGGTGGTGGCGTCGCGCTGCTGCAGGCTGCGAAGAACTCTCGGCTGACGGACCTGACCGGTGACGAGGCGATCGGTGCGGCCATCGTGTACAGCTCGTGCGCGGCTCCCCTGAAGCAGATCGCGTTCAACGCCGGTCTCGAGGGTGGTGTCGTTGCCGAGAAGGTCGCGGGCCTGCCCGCGGGCCAGGGCCTCGACGCGGCGACCGGTGAGTACGTCGACATGCTGAAGGCCGGCATCATCGATCCGGCCAAGGTGACCCGTTCTGCCCTGCAGAACGCGGCGTCCATCGCGGCGCTGTTCCTCACCACTGAGGCCGTCATCGCCGACAAGCCGGAGAAGGCTCCGGCCATGCCGGCCGGTGGCGACGGTGGCATGGGCGGCATGGACTTCTGAGTCCAGCCCTCACTCAACATCGCGAAGGGCGGTCCCGTGGGGGCCGCCCTTCGTGCTGTCCGGGCACCCTTGCTCCCCTCGAGCGGCCACGACGCGCCCGGTCGATACGGCGTGGCGCGTCCCCACACGACCTCTCGAACCCCCTACGGGCTCACTCAGGCGGGTGCACCGAGCGATGCCACGGCTTGGTACAGCCCGGGGATCATCCAGAGTGCGCCGGCCACGAGGGCGCCGATCGTGAGTACGAGCCACAGCAGGCCCCACACGTACCGGTGGATGTGCGTGAGCGCGGCCAGCTGCGCGGCATCCGTCGTCGTCGAGCGGGATCGGAAGAGCTCGAGCACAGGACGTGGCGCGGCGATCAGGAACAGCCAGGCAAGTCCGGTCGCGATCCAGCCGAGCGCGCTGGGCGGGGCGTACCAGGTGACGAGCGCGACCCCAATGCCAGCGGCGATGATCACCAGCGCCCCGTACAGGTTGCGGATCCACACCAGCAGTACCACCGCCAGGAGCACCAGCAGCCAGAGCACCCCGGAGGCATGACCTGTACCGGCGAGCGCGGCGATCCCGAGGCCCACGATCGCCGGCGCCAGGTACCCGGCGAACAGCGTCGCCACCATGCCCGGCCCCTTCGGACGGCCGCGGCTGACAGTGAGCCCGGACGTGTCGGAGTGGACCCGTACGCCGTTGAGCCGCCGCCCCACGAGCACCGCCACCAGCGCATGCCCGCTCTCGTGGCAGATCGTCACCAGCGTGCGCACCACCCGCCAGGCGAAGCTGACCGCCAGCAGCGCAACGACCGCGAGCAGCGCCGAGCCCTGGGCGTTCGGCACCGGTTGGTTGGCCAGCGCGCGGCGCCACAGCTCAGCGAGGAAGTTCACACGTCCCTTTGTAGCCGACGCCGCTGTGGCTCAGGCCAGGTACGGGTCGTCGGCGACCACAGCGCGTACCTCCGCCAACGACGGTGCGTACGCGCCCGCGTGGCTGACGGTGATCGAGCTCGTGACCACCGCACGATGGAGGGCCGTCGCGAGCTCGGGCCAGCTGGCGGCCGCGAGGCGCTCGCGCTGTACGGGACCGCCGAGCAGCCCGGCATCGGTCAGGCCGGACACGAGCCCGGCCATGAACGAGTCGCCCGCACCGACCGTGTCGGCGAGCGTGACGGTGTTCTGGGGTACGACGAGGTGGTCGCGCGACGTATGCAGCACCGCGTACGCACCCAGCGGCCCTCTCGTACACACCGCGAGTGCGGGGCCTGAGTCGACCCAGCGCCGCAGGGCCGTCTCGACCGGGACGCCGGGGTAGAGCCACTCGATGTCCTCGTCGGAGGCCTTCACGACGTCGGACAAGGCGACCATCTCTTCGACCCGGCCGAGCACCGCTTCCGGGCTGTGCATGATCGCGGGGCGGACGTTGGGGTCGTACGAGATCGTGGCTGTCTCGCGGAGCCTCGTCATCAGGTCGACGACCTTGGCGCCGCCGGGCTCGAGCGTCGCGCCGATGCTGCCCGTGTGTACGTGGGAGACGCCGGCCAGGTCACGTACCCCCGGCAGGTCCCACGTGAGGTCGAACGTGTACGTGGCGCGGCCCTCGGCGTCCACTGTGGCCTGAGCGACGCTCGTTGTCGCCGCCGAGTCCGTGCCAGGCTCGACCTCCGCTCCGGTCGACGCGATGGCGGCGGCGATGAGCTCACCATGTGCGTCGCGGCCCCACCACGAGCAGATGCTCGAGCGGTGCCCCAGTCGCGCGATCCCGTTGGCGACGTTCAGCAGGCTGCCACCGACGTGCTCTGACGTCGCCCCGCCCGGACGGGTCACGACATCGATCAGCGCCTCACCGACGCACAAGATCCTGGACATGGCGCTCATCCTTCCATGGGGCTGACGCTGCGGACGGGCGCCCCGTCTTACAGGGTCTCCCCCGGTACGTATGTGGCGGCTTCCGGGTACAGGGCGGCGAGTTCGGCGACTCGCGCCGAGATCGTACGGACCTGGTCCTGCGCCGCACCCGTCAGCGCCAGTGGCTCGGAGACGAGGCCGTCGAGCTCCTCACGGGTGAGGCCGAGCCGGGAATCCCCCGCCAGCCTCGCCACCAGGTCGTTGTCGCCGCGGCCGGTCGCGCGCATCTCCAGGGCGACCGCGACCGCGTGCTCCTTGATGGCCTCGTGGGCCTGCTCGCGGCCGACGCCCTTGCGTACCGCCGCCATCAGGACCTTCGTCGTGGTGAGGAACGGCAGGTACTTCGCGAGCTCGGCCTCGATGACCGCCGGGAACGCGCCGAAGTCGCTGAGCACGACCAGGAACGTCTCGTACAGCCCGTCGATCGCGTAGCACGCGTCGGGGAGTGCGATGCGACGGACGACCGAGCACGACACGTCGCCCTCGTTCCACTGGTCGCCCATGAGCTCGCCGGTCATCGACACGTAGCCGCGCACGATCACCGCGAGCCCGTTGACGCGCTCGCAGCTGCGGGTGTTCATCTTGTGCGGCATCGCGGACGAGCCGACCTGGCCCGGCCGGAAGCCCTCGGTGACCAGCTCGGCGCCGGCCATCAGCCGGATGCTCGTGGCGAGGCTCGAGGGGGCGGCGGCCGCCTGGGCCAGCGCGCTGACGGTGTCGAAGTCCAGCGAGCGCGGGTACACCTGGCCGGTCGACGTGAACGCACGCTCGAAGCCGAGATGACGCGCGACCCGTGTCTCGAGCTCGGCGAGCTTGGCCGTGTCGCCGCCGAGCAGGTCGAGCATGTCCTGGCTCGTACCGACCGGGCCCTTGATGCCGCGCATCGGGTAGCGGGCGATGAGGCCGTCGACCCGCTCGTACGCGACCAGCAGCTCGTCGGCCGCCGACGCGAACCGCTTCCCCAGCGTCGTCACCTGGGCGGCGACGTTGTGCGACCGACCGGCGATCGGCTGGGCGCTGTACGTCTCCGCGAGCCGCGCCAGATAGACCAGCGCAGTCACCATTCGTGACCTGACAAGGCGTAACGATCCCAGCACCTGTGCCTGCTCGACGTTCTCGGTGAGGTCGCGACTGGTCATGCCCTTGTGGACGTGCTCGAAGCCGGCGAGGGCGTTGAACTCCTCGATGCGGGCCTTGACGTCGTGACGCGTGACCTTCTCGCGGTCGTTGATGGAGTCGAGGTCGACCTGGGCGAGCACCTTCTCGTACGCCGCGATGACCGTGTCCGCGTCGTCACCGCCGAAGTCCACACCGAGGTCGCGCTGGGCGGCGAGGACGGCGACCCACAGGCGCCGCTCGGCGATGATCTTCTCCTCGGGGCTCCAGATGGCGCGCATCTGGGCCGACGCGTACCGGCTGGCGAGGACGTTGGGGATCGACACGAGGACTCCTACAGCGAGGTGACGGGCGGGATGAGACCGGCGGCGGCCTTGGCGGCGATGTCCGTACGCCAGAAGCCCGTGGGGAAGTCGAGCTCGGCGAGGGCCGCGTATGCGTCGTCGCGCGCGTCCGTGAGCGTGGGACCCGTGGCCACGACGCCGAGTACGCGACCGCCCGCGGCGACGAGGGTGTCCCCGTCCAGCGCCGTACCGGCATGGACGATGTGGACGTTGTCGGCCGTCTCGTACAGGCGGGGCCCGGTGATCGAGCCGCCCGCACGCGGCGTGCCCGGGTAGTTCTCGGCGGCTGCCACGACGATCACCGCGGACTCGTCGCGCCATGACAGCGGGCCGACATCGGCCAAGGTGCCCGTCGCGGCCGCGTACAGCACCTGTCCGAGCGGCGTCTCGAGCAGCGGCAGGATGGCCTGCGTCTCGGGGTCGCCGAAGCGGGCGTTGTACTCGACGACGCGCATGCCGCGGGAGGTGAGCGCGAGGCCCACGTACAGCAGCCCGGCGAACGGCGTACCGAGCCGCGTCATCTCTTCCAGCGTCGGGGTGACCACGCGGTCCATGACGGCGGCGACGAGGCCTTCGGGTGCCCAGGGCAGTGGCGTGTACGCACCCATGCCACCCGTGTTCGGACCGGCGTCGTCGTCGCCGACGCGCTTGAAGTCCTGCGCGGGCTGGAGCGGCAGCGCAACCGTACCGTCGGTGATGACGAACAGGCTGACCTCGGGACCGTCGAGGTACTCCTCGACCACCACGTCCCCACAGGCGGCCGCGTGCGCGAGCGCCTCGTCACGGTCATTCGTGACCACGACGCCCTTGCCCGCAGCGAGACCGTCCTGCTTGACCACGTACGGGGCACCGAGCGCATCAAGTGCGGCGGCCACCTCGCCGGGTGTACGGCAGAAGCGCGAGGCTGCCGTGGGGACGCCGGCTGCGGCCATCACGTCCTTCGCGAACTGCTTGGACCCCTCGAGCTGTGCAGCCTGCGCGGTCGGCCCGAAGCAGGCGATGCCTGCGGCACGTACGGCATCGGCAACCCCCGCGACGAGCGGCGCCTCGGGGCCGACGACGACGAGGTCCGCGCCGATCTCGGTGGCGAGAGCCGCGACGGCGTCACCGTCGGTCGGATCGACGGCATGGGACGGCCAGGCATGCCAGGTCCCAGGGTTGCCGGGAGCGACATGGACGGCCGCGACGCCCGGATCAGCCGCGATGGCAAGCGCCAGGGCGTGCTCACGGCCTCCCGAGCCGACGACGAGAACGGTGAGGTCGGTCACGACCTGAACTCTATTTCAGGACGACCACCGCACACGGCCGCGTCCGGTGAGGATGCCGATGATCATGGCGATCCCGACGAACCAGGCGAAACCGACGATGTACCAGGCTGTGCCGCCGCCGATGTTCAGGCCAACGACGGTGAAGATCCCCGTGGTCACCAGGATGAACACGAGTGAGAAGATCCGCGAGGCCTTGATGACCGTCTTGAGCCCAGGCCCGGCCTGGTTCGGGAGGAGGTCCAGCGCTTGCTCGACGGTCTGTGGCCTGTGGACCCAGCTCCCACCAGTCGGGGGCGCGTCGTACGGCGCAGGGTTCGCGTAGGGCGAGGCCATCGGCGATGCCAGCGAACCCTGAGCGGGTGCGGATGCGTAGGACATGTTCGGCGGCACCGATGCGTACATCCCCTGAGCCGGCATCGACGCGTACGGCGCCGGGCTGGGCATGGACTGGTAGGAGACGGCCGCGTACTGCGACACGGGTGTCGGGAAGGACGCGGGGTCGGTCACGGCTGTCACGGGCGGCGTTGCGTCGACGGGACCCGGGTCCAGCGGCGCGTTGGACGCGGACGCCAGGTGCCACGGCATCGTCTTGCTCGGTACGGGAGCGACCACAGGGCGGCCGAACTCCGACGGGCTCGGCGCCACCATCGGGAGGTCCTGGCCCGCAACAGCGGCGTACGGCATCAGCTCGGGCTCGGGCTCGTACGGCGCGTAGCTCGCCGGCGCATCCTCAGGCATCATCGCGCGGCGCGGCGCGGGACCGTCACCCCACGAGGAGGCCAGGCCTTCCGGCTCGGAGTCGTCGCCTCCGAGGGCTACGTGCCGTGCTGCATATTGCGTCGTCATGCCGGCCAGGGTAGGAGCCACATGCGCCGTCGTGGGGAACGATGAGAGGCCCGTCATACGCGGCCCTTCGCGACCTACGCGACCGGATCGACCCGCCAACGCATGAGGACGTTGCCGGACGCGATCCAGGTCTGGGTCTCGAGCAGCTTGAGTGCGACCTCAGGGCGGCGGTCGAAGAGGGGGACGCCCGAGCCGGCGATGAGCGGGAACGTCACGAGGTGCAGCTCGTCGACCAGGCCGGCGGACATGAGGTCGTTCCACAGGATCCGCCCCAGAAGCACGAGGATCCCCAGTCCTTCCTCGGCCTTGAGGCGTGCCACCTCCGCGCGGGCGTCGGCGCGGCGGACGATGCGTGCGTTCGCGTAGGGGAGGAGGTCTTCCGCGGTGATCGTGTCGGAGACGACCACCTTGGACACGTCACGGAAGAGCTGCGCGAACTGGCTCCTGATGTCCGTGGCGTCCGGGTCGTCGAGCACCGAGGTCCAGTAGCCGAGGTTACCCAGAGTCGACCGCTTGCCCGACAGCAGCACCACGTCCGAACGCCTCAGCAGGCTCGTCGCGTAGTGGTCGAAGTCGTCAGCGCCGGCGTAGTCCGGGTGCTGATGGGTGAAGAACGACGCGATGTCGTGGTCGTCGTCCTCGTACCGTCCGTCGACCGTGACGAAGTTGCACACCGTGAGGGAGCGTTCGGTCATGGGCCGACCCTACGTCGCGGATGGCCACCCATCCATGCCCCTCTGTGTCAGTCTCCGCTCACGGCCACACTGACCTTCGCTGCTCCCGACGCAGTGGCGCTGCCGCCTCCGACGACGTCCAGCGTCCAGTGACCACGAGCGTCGTCGGAGGTCGCCGTGACGACGTCGCCGTCCCGCCGGACGTAGAACGTCGCCGACTCTCCGGTACCGCCCGGGACGTGGACGACAGCATCGAACCCGTCGGGCAGGTCGAACGCACGCAGGGTGACCCCCTCTGCCCACGCGTACTCCGGGGTGTCGTCTCTCGCGCCGACCGGAAGCACCGTGCCAGGCCGTACGTACAGCCCGAGCGAGTCGAACCCGTACGTCCGGCTCGTCCAGCCGGGCCCAGCCACCTCGCCGTCGAGCAGGTGACGCCAACCGGCGCTCGGGAGGTACGTGTCGGCGACGCCGTCACTCCGGAAGACCGGCGAGACGCACAGCGCGTCCCCGAGCATGAACTGGGTATCCACGTGCCGGGCGCCGAGATCCTCGGGGAACTCCAGCACCATCGGCCTCATCAGGGGTACGCCCTCGCTGGCGGCCTCTTCGGCCAGCCGCGCCAGGTACGGCATGAGCGACAGCTTGAGACGGGTGAAGCGACGCGTGACGTCGACCGCCTCGTCGTCGAACGCCCACGGCACCCGGTAGGAGGCGGAACCGTGCAGCCGGGAGTGGCTCGACAGGAGGCCGAACGGCAGCCAGCGCTTGAAGACGCCGGCGTCCGGCGTGCCCTCGAAGCCGCCGATGTCGTGGCTCCAGTAGCCGAAGCCCGACATCGCGAGCGACAGCCCTCCGCGAAGGGTCTCGGCCATCGACGCGTACGTCGAGTCGCAGTCCCCGCCCCAGTGGACCGGGAACTGCTGGCCGCCTGCCGTGGCCGACCGCGAGAACAGCACCGCTTCGCCCTCCCCCTTCTCGGCGACGAGAAGGTCGTGGACGGCCTTGTTGTACAGGTGCGCATAGTAGTTGTGCATCCGCTCGGGGTCGGACCCGTCGAACCAGACCACATCCTTGGTCGGGATCCGCTCGCCGAAGTCGGTCTTGAACGCGTCGACTCCCTGGTCGAGCAACACCTTCAGCTTTCTCTGGAACCACGTCACCGCGTCGGGGTTGGTGAAGTCGACGATGCCCATGCCGGGCTGCCACAGGTCCCACTGCCACACATCCCCGCTCGTGGTCTTCAGCAGGTAACCCGCCGCAGCGGCCTCGTCGAACAGTGGCGAGCGCTGGGCGATGTACGAGTTGATCCACACGCAGATTCGCAGCCCCTTCGCCTTGAGACGGGCCAGCATTCCCTCGGGGTCGGGGAACGTCCGCGGGTCCCACGTGAAGTCGCACCACTGGTACTCGCGCATCCAGAAGCAGTCGAAGTGGAACACGGACAGGGGAAGCCCGCGCTCCGCCATGCCGTCGATGAAGCTCGTGACCGTCGCCTCGTCGTAATCCGTGGTGAAGGACGTGGAGAGCCACAGCCCGTACGACCACGCAGGAAGGAGCGGGGGTCGGCCGGTGAGCCCGGTGTAGCGACGCAGCACATCCTTCGGCGTCGGACCGGCGATCACGTGGTAGCGCAGGCGCGACCCGGCGACCGAGAACTGCACCCTCGTGTTGACCTCGGAGCCGACCTCGTACGAGACGAGCTCGGGGTGCTCCGTGAAGACGCCGTAGCCGCCGCTGGTGACATAGAACGGGACGTTCTTGTACGCCTGCTCACTCGACGTGCCACCATCCCGGTTCCAGATGTCGACGACCTGGCCGTTCTTCGTGAACGCACCGAAGCGCTCCCCGAGGCCGTACACCTGCTCCCCTGGCTCGAGCGAGAGCTGTTCGTGCATCCACTCGGCGCCCTCGGCACCGAGGACGGCGGCGAGCGACCGCGCCAGCGACGACGTGAGCACCCGACCGCCCTCGACGAACTCGGCCCGCCAGGGGCCGCGCCGTGCGACACGGACTTCGAGGTCGCCGGAGCGGAGCACCCCGTACTCCTCGGTCAGCGACACCTCGGCCACGGCGTCTGTCGCTGCCACGCTGAAAGACGGCGAGCGTTCCACCCTGCCCACGTGGTGGACAACCTCGACTCCGATCACGCCCGACGCGGACGCGGAGTACGTCACGGTGAGCAATGGGCAGTTCAAGGTGTCGCCGCGGCCGGTGACGTGCGCCGTCGACGCGAAGACCACCATCTCCCCACGGTCGGTGTCGATGCGGATGTCGTCGACCTCGACCGCGTACAGCAGGGTGTAGCCGGGCTGCTTCTGCCAGTAGCCGTCAGTGAACTTCATGAGGGAGCCGTTTCGATTGGATGGAGATTCGACCAGTCACTTGACCGCGCCCGCGGTCACGCCGCGGGTCAGGGTGCGCTGGAAGATGAGGAAGAAGATCAATGCCGGGAGCAGCGAGACCAGAGCGCCGGCGTTGGTCGTGGGCGCGTCCATCAGTCGGTCGCCCTGGAGAGACGACAGGGCGATCGGGACGGTCTGGGTGGCGTTGGTGGTGAGCATGACGAGCGGGATGAAGAACTCGTTCCAGGTCCAGATGAAGAAGAAGACCATGAGCACCCCAAGAGTGGGCCGCATGCTCGGGAAGACCACCGACACGAGGATCCGGAACCGACCTGCGCCGTCCAACGAGGCGGCCTCGAGCAGCTCAGTGGGGAACGTGCTGAGAACGCTCGAGAGCAGGTAGATGCCGAACGCCGACTGGATCACCGTGAAGATGATGATGACCGACCAGGGCGAGTTGGACAGTCCGACCGCGTTGGCCATCGTGAACAGCGGGTAGATGATCGCCTCCTGCGGCAGCATGTTCGCCACCAGGAAGACGGCGACCAGCGCCGTGCGTCCCTTGACCCGTCCGATGCCGATCGCGTACGCCGTGACCAGTGAGAGGAGGCTTCCTAGCACCGCGACCACCGACGAGATGACGATGGAGTTCCACAGCTTGAGCGGGAACTCCGTCCGGTTCCAGAAGTTGATCAGGCCCTTGGTGTAGAACTCGGTCGGCAGGCTCAGCGGGCCGTTCTGGGAATAGTCCTGAGGCGACTTGAACGCGTTGAGGAGCATCAGCACGAACGGCGACAGCATGGCGAGGGCGAACACGCCCGCGAGCACCAGCACGACCCAGCGGCCCACGCCGCGCCGGTGACGGGCGCCCACGACATCCTTCGGTGCTCGCACAGTCTTCAGGGCGGCCATCATCGACCCTCTCGGTCACGGCGTTCCGACCTCGCCTGGAAGCTGAGGATGACGACGGCGACCACGATGATGACAACCGTCAGCACGGTGGAGACGGCGGCGCCGTACCCGACCTTGGACTTGTCGAAGAAGTTGAGGAAGGAGTAGTAGCTCGGCACCAGCGTGCTGCCCTCCGGCCCCCCGCGCGTGAGGACGTAGACGGGGGCGAAGACCTTCAGCGCTGCCACCGTGCAGGTCAGCGTCACGACGAACGTCTCCGGCTTGATCTGGGGCAGGGTGATCGCGCGGAAGCGGTTGATCCAGTCGGCTCCGTCGAGCTCGGCCGCCTCGTACAGCTCAGGATCCACGCGCTGCAGGGCCGCCATGAAGATCACGACCGGATACCCGATCTGCACCCAGATCAGCACGAGCATCACGCTCGGCATGGCCAGGGCGGGATTGCCCAGCCAGTCCGGAGGGTTGACCACCCCGAGGCTGGACAGGATGACGTTGATGGCACCCGTCTGGGCGTTGAGGATCCAGTTCCACACCACGCCCGCGACGGCGACGGGGAGTATCTGCGGCAAGTAGTACGTGGCGCGCAGCACGGCAGCGACCCGCGTGCCGAACCGTCGTCCGAGGTAGTCGAACAAGACGGCAGCGAGCACCAGACCGATCAGGGTGGGCACGACGACCATCGCCACAACCATGGCGAGCGAGTTCCGGAATGACACCCAGAACGCATCGTCCGCGAGCAGATCGGTGTAGTTCCCCAGGCCGTACCAGTTCATCTTGGCCAGCCCGCCCTTCCAGCGGAAGAGGCTGTAGTAGACGTTCGTCGCCAGCGGGTAGCCGATGACAACGCCGAAGGCGATCAGACCCGGCAGGAGGTACGGCAGGTAGGCCACCCAGGTTGCGCGGCGATGCCGCGTGGTCGCAGCCATGGTGCTCTCCTTCCTTCGAGGATGGGTGTCCTGGGTCGGTCACGCGGTGGGGCGGATGACAAGCACCGCCCCGCCGCGTCTGCGAGGACTAGCCCTTCAGCAGGTCCTTCTTGCCGGCGGCGTATGCAGTGCCGAGACCGTCGAGCGTCGCCTTGACGTCCTTGTTGCCGTTCGCGAGTCCCTGGAGCTGCGCGACGATCACGTCGTAGTAGCCGGGGACCGGCCAGTCGGGGTAGAAGGCCAGTCCGTCCTGGGCCAGGATCGACGAGAAGCTCTTCGTGAGCTCGGCGACCTTGGGATCTGTGGCCGTCGCACTCGACGCGACCGGGAGGCCACCCTTCTGGGCAAGGACATCCTGTACGTCCGCGCTCAGCGTGATGTCGATGAACTCCTTCGCCAGGTCCGCGTTCTTCGACTTGGTCGGGACCACCCACAGGTTGCCTGAGGAACCCGGGTGGAGCTTGTTGCCCGGGAAGGTGAACATGCCCCAGCCGGCCTTCATGTCCGTCACGAGGCGGCCGAACCACCAGGAGCCGGAGACCATCATCGGGGACTTGCCCTGGATGAAGGACACGCCCATGTCCTCAGCCTTGAGCGCGCCGACATTGTTGGCGATGTAGCCCTTGGAGATCCAGTCCTTGAGCATCTGCGTGCCACCGGTCATCACCGAACCCGCGAAGTCCACGTCGCTCTTGAACAGCTCGTACGAGTC
>Ga0182021_10000423_pt1 | contig 44511 bp, 40 predicted proteins | sample 612E3MmetaG_FD_120493 | JGI IMG/M metagenome (GOLD analysis project Ga0182021, IMG submission 120493) | Permafrost microbial communities from Stordalen Mire, Sweden - 612E3M metaG (Illumina Assembly) | ecosystem: Environmental > Terrestrial > Soil > Wetlands > Permafrost | place: Sweden... | reverse complement strand
TGCGCGCACGCAGCGCAGGTGTGCAGATCGTCGAGGTCGAGATCGAGACGGTGTACCGGGTGCGGGAGAACAGCTCGCACTTCAGGGCGCTGCGGGATTCCTGGCGGATCTACGCGCCGCTGCCCACCCACGCCTGGATGCCGCGACCATGACCCGCTTCGCGGCGGTCGGCCTCGCGTCGTTCGCGCTGGACTTCCTCCTGCTCTGGCTCGTCTCGTCAGCCACGGGCAACCTCCTGGTCGCGGTCGTCGTCGCGCGCATCATCTCGGGCGTCATGAACTTCACCGCGAACCGGATGTTCGTCTTCCGGGACCGGAACCTCCCCTGGCAGCGGGCAGCCAGGCGATACGCGGTCCTGGCGTCCGCGATCCTGGTCGCGAACTACACGCTGCTCGAGATGCTCACGGACGTGGGCCTGAACACGCTCGTCGCCAAGGTCATCACGGAGGCGACGCTGTTCTGCGCCTCGTACGTCGTCCAGCGGCTGATCGTCTTCGCCCGCCGAACACTGCCGGCGAGGCTGCGGCGTCAGGAACGCGTCAAGGTCTGCCCCGTCCCCGTACAGATCCCGCCAAGAGCCGCGACAGCGGCGCCTAGGCGGCATTTAGTGAGGTCGTGACATATCCGACATTCCGGACGCCGAAGCGGTTGCTCGTCGGGCACCCGATGCGCTCGAACCAGATGGCGGAGACCGAGCTCCCCAAGCTGCTCGCGCTTCCCGTCTACTGCTCCGACCCGATCTCGTCGAACGCGTACGCGACGCAGGAGATCCTCCTCGTCCTCGCCCTCGGCGGTGCGACCCTGGTGTTCGCCACTCCCTGGGTCGCGCTCGTGGTCGTCGGCCTCCTGGGCCTCGTGACGCTGAGCTACCGCCAGACCTGCTACGCGTACCCCGACGGTGGCGGCGCGTACGCGGTGAGCAAGGCGAACCTCGGACGTAACGCGTCGCTGATCGCAGCGGCCGCACTCCTCGTCGACTATGTGATGACCGTCGCGGTGTCCGTCGCCGCGAGCGTGGAGAACCTCACGTCGGCGTTCCCCTTCCTCCTCCCGTACACGGTGTGGATCTGCTGCGCGATCATCGTCGCGCTGATGCTCATGAACCTGCGCGGAGTACGTGAGTCCGGCACGCTCTTCGCGATCCCCACGTACGCGTTCATCCTCAGCGTGTTCGCGATGCTGGGCGTCGGCTTCTACCAGGTGCTCATGGGACACACGCCGGTCGCGGAGTCGGCGCCCATCGGCTTCGCCCACGGTGGCCCGCTCGGTGCCGCGCTGATCATCCTGCTGCTCCGCGCGTTCGCCTCCGGCTGTACGTCGCTGACCGGTGTCGAGGCCGTGAGCAACGGTGTCCCGACGTTCCGAGCACCCAAGAGCCGCAACGCGGCGACCACTCTGCTCGCCATGGCGGGGCTGAGCATCGCCATGATGATCGGCATCGCCGTCCTCAGTGCGATGGCGAACGTCCACATCGCGGAGAACCTGTCGGACCTCACGAACGTCCCCGGCGGGTATGAGCAGCGCACGGTCCTCGCGCAGCTGTCCTCGGCGATCTTCGGGAACAACACCTTCGGCTTCTTCGCCGTGCAGCTGTCCACGACCTTCATCCTCGCCATGGCGGCGAACACGGCGTTCAACGGCTTCCCGATCCTGGCGTCGATCCTCGCCGAGGACAGGTTCCTCCCCAAGCAGCTCACACGACGGGGCGACCGTCTGGTGTTCAGCAACGGCATCATCATGCTGTCAGGCGTCGCCATGCTGCTGATCGTCGCGTTCGACGGGTCGGTCACCCGGCTCATCCAGCTGTACATCCTGGGCGTCTTCGTGTCGTTCACCCTCAGCCAGTCCGGCATGGTGGTGTACTGGCGTCGCCAGGCGGCGGAGCATGGGTGGACGTTCAAGCACCTCGGCTCGGCGACCATCAACGGGATCGGTGCAGCGGCGACGGCGATCGTCCTCGTCATCGTGCTGCTGACCAAGTTCACGCACGGTGCGTACCTCGTGGTCATCGCCATGCCTGTCCTCTTCTTCGCGATGCTCCAGGTCAAGAAGCACTACAAGAAAGTGTCGGCGCAGCTGGCGCCCAAGGCGGCCGGGATGATCCTGCCGAGCCGCATCCACGCGGTCGTCCTCATCAGCCAAGTGAACGAGCCGGCTCTCAAGGCGCTGGCGTTCGCGAAGGCGATCCGGCCGAGCACGATCACGGCGCTGCACGTCGACGTCCATCGATGGCGTACCGAGAAGCTCATGCGCGAGTGGTCCGATCGTGAGATCGCCGTGCCGCTGCGGATCGTGGCCTGCGAGTACCGCGACATGCTCACCCCGGTCATCAACTATCTCGAGCGCATCGAGATCGGCCCTCGTGACGTCGTACAGGTCTTCATCCCCGAGTACGTCACCGGCCACTGGTGGGAGGCCATCCTGCACAACCAGAGCGCGCTGCGTCTCAAGAGCCGTCTGCTGTACATGCCGGGCGTGATGGTGACCAGCGTGCCGTACCAGCTGCGTTCTGCTGAGCAGTACAGCCTCGAACGTCCCGGCTCGTCGGCGCCGCACATCGGCGCAGGTGACGCTCCTCCGGCGCCTGTCCTCCCCGAATCGCCGCGAGGAACTCCGCCGATCTCGCCCGATACTGACCACGATGCCGCAGAGGGTGCCAAGGAGGGCCCGCATCTGGCAATCTCGCATAGGTGAGCGAACAGCCGGCCGAGCAGGTACGTACGAGCGGGCTGGCTACCACCCTGCCGCGACGCCGCCAGCTGTACGGGCTCGTGGTCGCCGCCGCCGCGCCGCCGCTGCTCACCGCGTTCCTGCTGCTGGGACGTACGCGTCCGGGCCTCGACACGGTCCTGCTGACCCTCGTTCTCGCGAGCGTTGCGGCCTCCGCGGTCGGAGGGATCCTGCCAGCTGTACTTGCGACGGTGGTCAGCGGCGGCCTGGCGAACTTCTTCTTCGCCGTCCCCTACGGCACGTTCCTCGTCGCGAGCGAGGCTGAGGGGGCCGACCTCGTGATCTTCCTCGCGGTCTCTCTGCTCGTGGGGTTCACCACCGAAGCCACGGCCCGTGGTCGCGCCCGAGCAGAGCGCCATCGGCTCGAGGCGACCTGGATCGCCGAGCTGGGCACGCGCACCCCGAACCGCGACTCCGTCGAGCGGATCCTCACCGAGGCGCTCGAGGTGTACGAGATGCATGCTGCGTCCCTCGTGAGGGACGGCCGGGTGCTCGCGAACATCGGTGAGGAGCATCCGGGCGATTCGACGCTCGAGCTGTCTGCGGGTGAAGGCCTGAGCTTGCGGCTCGTCGGACCCGAGCACGTGGGTGATGATCGCCGGATGCTCGGTTCGTGGGCGATGGCCGTGGGGCAGTTGTGGCGCACCCGGGCGCTTGCCGAGCAGGCCAGGCGTGCGGAAGACCTGGCCAGGATCGACGAGCTGCGCGCCAGTCTGCTGGCCGCGGTCGGTCATGACCTGCGCAACCCCCTCGCTGCCGTGACGGTGGCCGCGTCGACGCTGCGCCAGACCGACATCGAGCTCACTCCCGAGGATCGCGAAGAGCTTCTCGAGACGATCGTCGAGCACGCCGACCGCCTCAACGACCTCATCGCGAACCTGCTCGACATGAGCCGGATCCAGGCGGGCGCCCTGTCCTTACATCCCGAGCCCACCGTGTTGCTCGAGGTGCTGCGAGGGGTGGTACGGCGTGGGGAGAATCGTCTCGAACTCGACATCCCCGATGCGCTGCCCCTTGTCGTCGCCGACGCCGGCCTGCTGGAACGCGTGATCGCGAACCTCGTCGACAACGCCGATCGGCATGTCGGTACAGGGGAGAAGGTGCTCATCCGGGCGTATACGGCGGAGAGCCGCGTCGTCGTCGAGATCGTCGACCACGGACCCGGCGTGGCCCCGGACAGGATGGAGGAGATCTTCGCCCCGTTCCAGCACTTCGGCGACCGTACGACGACGGGGGTGGGGCTCGGCCTGGCGATCGCACGCGGCTTCACAGAGGCGATGGGCGGTACTCTCGCGGCGTCGGTCACGCCAGGCGGCGGACTGACGATGACGATCACCCTGGAGGTGGCGCGTGCAGCGGTTGCTCATCGTTGAGGACGAACCCGCGCTGCGACGTGCGCTGACGATCAACCTCCGCGCGCGGTCGTACGAGGTCGTCCCCGTCGGTGAGGGAGCGGCAGCCTTGCGTGCCGCGGCAACCAGTCCCCCCGACCTCGTCGTGGTGGACCTCGGGCTTCCGGATATGGACGGCGTCGAGGTGATTGCAGGTCTGCGGGGCTGGTCGACGGTACCGATCATCGTGCTGTCGGCGCGTGACTCGCAGGCGGAGAAGGTCCGGGCGCTCGACGCGGGCGCCGACGACTACATCACGAAGCCGTTCGGGATGGATGAGTTCGTCGCGCGCGTGCGGGCGGCGCTACGACGCGCCGACATCCCGCAGCTCACGACCGGGCCTGTGGTGCAGACCGCGGAGTTCACTCTCGATCTGGCGGACAAACGAGCGTTTCGCGGTGGTGTCGAGGTCAAGCTCACGCCGACCGAGTGGCACCTCGTCGAGGAGCTCGTCCGTCACCCGGGCATGTTGGTTGCGGGCAGTCAACTGCTCGCCGAGGTCTGGGGCCCGGGGTTCGAGAAGGAGACGAACTACCTGCGCGTGTACTTCGCACAGATTCGCCGCAAGCTCGAGTCGGACCCCAGCCAGCCCCGCCACTTCGTCACCGAACCGGGTCTGGGCTACCGCTTCGAACCCTGACCCGTCAGGCCGTCGGCGTCGGGAGTGCACCCGATCGCAGGGCGGCGACGACGCCACCGTCGGCCAGAAGGTCTGTGCCGGTGACGAACGAGGCGGATGGGCCGAGCAGGAAGGCAGCCGCTTCGGCGATGTCGGACGGGGTGCCGATGCGGCCTGTGCCGGACACTGCGATCATCGCCCGCATCATCTCGCCGGACTCGCCGGAGAGCTCCGCCTGCCCCATCGGCGTCGAGATCACTCCCGGACTGATCGAGTTCACTCGTGCGCCACGTTTCCCCCAGGCCAGGCTCGCCGCCTGGACCCTCAGCTGAGCGGCGCGCTTGGCAAGGCCGTAGGCGGCACCGGGGTTCGGCACTGCCGCCGATGAAAGGAACGGAAGCGAGAGCAGCTGGTCCGCCGGCGTGAGCGCGAGCGCGCCCTCCGCCTCGGGTGGAAGCTGGCCAGCCGCCATTGTGCCGGCCATGCTGGCGATGACCACGCCGGCGCCGCCCGGCGCGATCACGGCGCCGAACTCGTCGAGCATGTGGGCGACACCGAGGAGATCGACGGCCAGGATCGCCTCGACGGAGGCCTGCACAGGCGACAGTCCGGCGGTATGGACGACGTCGGTGACCGGGCCGAGTCCGGCGGCCGTGGCGGCCAGCGCCGCCACCGATTCCCGGACGGACACGTCGACGGCCGCGGTGGTGATCGCGTATCCCTCTCCGCGCAGCTTCGTGGCGGCGGCCTCCAGCAACTGGGCGTTGAAGTCCGCCAGGAGCATCTTCCTGCCTGCGCCGAGCCGGCGGGCGATGACCTCGCCCATGCCGCCGACGCCGATGACGACCAGTACGCCGGTCACTGGACCGACCACCCTCCGTCGGACGGCAGGACGGCGCCGTTGATGTTCACGCCGTCGTCGGACAGCAGGAACGTGACGGACGCGGCCAGCTGAGCGGCCGTGGCAAGTCCGGGGATGAGTGCGATGAACGGCGTGACGCGGTCCGTGCCGTACGCGGATGGCTCGGCGGCCATCGGGATGCCGGTCGCCACGCCGCCGGGTGCGACGGCGTTGATCCGGATCCCCTTCGGGCCGTACATGAAGGCTGCCGATCGCGTGAGCCCCACCACGGCGTGCTTGCTCACCGTGTAGGCGACGCCGGAGGCGTTGCCGCGCAGCGCAGCTTCGGAGGCGATGTTGACGATCGAGCCGCCACCCGCCGCCAGCATGGCCGGCAGTACCGCGCGGGTCAGCCGCATGACTCCGTCGAGATTGACGCCGAGCACTCTGGACCACATCTGGTCCGTGACCTCGTGCAGCGGTGACGTGTCGTCGTTGATGCCTGCCACGTTGGCCAGGCCGTCGATCCGCTCTCCAGCGGCGGCGATGATCGCGGCGATGTCGTCGGGCTTGGACAGGTCCGCGGTCACCGTGACCACGTCGGGACCCAGCTCCTGCGGGAGTGCGGCGAGTCGGTCAGCCGCGATGTCGACAGCAACCACGCGGGCGCCCTCTCGCGCCAGTCGGGAGGCGACGGCCTTGCCGATGCCAGACCCGGCACCGGTCACGATCACGGTCCGGCCGGAGAACCTCCCGTCAGTGATCCTCTCCTGCCACCCACTCTCCGTGGCCTCTGGGATCTCGCCGCCGTTCACCTGGCGGACCATGTCGTCGACGATGGATCGCGGCATCGCCCCTTGGCTCATGTCGACCAAGGAGAGCAAGGGGAGGCCGCGCAGGGGGGCCAGGACCGACTCGTCGGCCCCAGATGCCGCCAGTAGTCCGCGGACGAGAGGACCACCAGCAGGATCGTCGAGCCATGCGCCGATCGTCGAAGTCGCAGTCAGTAGGGACATCAGGTGCACTCCTTCTCCGCGTCGCTGCGGAACCTCGGGGGGCGGCGGCCCGCCAACCGGGCCGTGAGCCGATAGCCGCAGGATAGGCCTCGACCACGCGGCTGTCCGACGAACCGACAAACCCCCGGGGGTATCAGTGGAATGCCTGTGAACAGGTAGGTTCTGGTGGGTGATGCGGCTAGCCACGTTCAACGCCAACGGCATCCGGGCCGCGATGCGGCGGGGGTTCGGCGAGTGGCTCGCGGCCCGTGATTGCGACGTCGTCGCGATCCAGGAGATGCGCTGCGGAAGTGATGACGTCCCCGAGATCCCGGGCTACCACATCACGTACGAACCGGGTTCACTTCCCGGTCGCAACGGCGTGGCCGTCCTCTCACGGATGCAACCACTGGCCGTACGGACCGGCATCGACCGACGGGTGTTCCACCACGAGGGCCGCTACCTCGAGGTCGAGCTGGACCTCGACGGCTGGCGGCTGACGATCGGGAGCCTGTACGTGCCGAAGGGTGGCCGGACCGGCGATCCCGACCCGGGCCCGTACGCGCACAAGCTGCGCTTCATGAACGCTGTCAGGCCGTACCTCGGCGAGGCCCGACGTCGAGCGATTGCAGACGGCCGGGAGTACCTCGTGATGGGCGACATGAACGTCGCTCACACCCGTCTCGACCTCCGCAACGCAACCGCCAACAACCGCCAGGTCGGATTCCTGCCCTCCGAGCGGGCATGGTTCGGTTCGCTACTGGGGCCTCGCACCCTTGTCGACGTCGTCCGTGGCGTGCTCCCCAACGAACAGGGTCCGTACTCGTGGTGGCGCTGGGGGCCGGGCCCGTTCGAGAGCGACGTGGGGTGGCGGATCGACTACCAGCTGGCCACACCGGGCCTGGCCGGGGCCGCGTTGATTGCAGGCACGGACAAGGCGACGGGATACGACGCCAGGATGTCCGATCACGCGCCGGTGGTCGTCGAGTACGCCTCTCGCCCGCAACTGTTCACCTGACATCGTGCCTTGTCAGAGCATGGTTGCAAATCCGCTACCTTCCCAAAGTGAACAGTTGGTGACCAACACCTCCGCTGGCTGGTGAACGGAGGGTGTCGTACGCGACGATCAACTCGTGGACATTGCCCCCATGATCGTGCTCGGAATGGTCATCCTGACGAGCTTGGCATTCGATTTCACGAACGGCTTCCACGACACCGCGAACGCCATGGCGACCTCGATCGCCACCGGTGCGCTCAAGCCGAAGGCGGCAGTGGCGCTGTCAGCCGTCCTCAATCTGATCGGCGCCTTCCTCAGCGTTCAGGTGGCGTTGACCGTCACAAACTCGGTCATCCGGATCCAGGACAGCACGGGAGCGCCGAACCCGCAGCTCACCGCGAACGGCGGTAGCGCGCTCCTGCTCATCGTGCTCGCGGGACTCGTCGGCGCCATCATCTGGAACCTGCTCACCTGGCTGTTGGGGCTGCCAAGCTCCTCGTCCCACGCGCTCTTCGGCGGCCTCATCGGCGCGACGATTGCAGGCCTCGGCTTCTCTGCCGTGAAGTGGGTCGGTACGGACACCAAGCTCGACGGCGTGGTCGGCAAGGTGATCCTGCCCGCGGTCCTGTCACCCGTGATCGCGTCCGTCGTCGCCATGACCGGTACGTGGATCATCTACAAGGTGACCAAGAAGGTCGCCGAGAAGTTCCGCAACGACGGCTTCCGCTGGGGCCAGATCGGCTCGGCCTCGCTGATCTCTCTCGCGCACGGCATGAACGATGCCCAGAAGACGATGGGCATCATCACGCTGGCGCTCATCGCGTCGGGCAACTGGACCGACCTCCATGCCGTACCGCTCTGGGTCAAGGCGGCCTGTGCCACCGCGATCGCGCTCGGTACGTTCATCGGCGGCTGGCGCATCATCCGTACCCTCGGCAAGGGTCTCGTCGAGATCGACTCTCCCCAGGGGCTGGCGGCCGACTCGGCCTCCGCGGCCACGATCATCGTGTCCAGCCATCTCGGCTTCGCGCTGTCGACCACGCACGTGGCGACGGGCTCGATCATCGGTACAGGTCTTGGTCGCAAGGGCGCCCAGGTCCGCTGGGCCGTCGCCCTCCGCATGCTGGTCGCCTGGCTGATCACGCTGCCGTCGGCGGGCCTGGTCGCAGCCCTCGCGTGGGCCGTCGGGCACTTCATCGGTGGCCTTGCCGGCGCGATCGTGATCTTCGCGATCCTGATCGGATGTGCGGGATTCGTGTTCTGGCACTCGCGCAAGAACCCTGTGGGGCATCACAATGTGACCGACGAGTGGGAGACGAGCGCGGGCGACGTGCTCCAGGTCCCGGTTGTCCCGGTGGAGAGCGCGAAGGAGGCCGTGCGATGAGCCAGCTCTGGCTAGCGCTGCAAGCAGGCGCCCAAGTGCTCTTCGCGGCGCTCCTTCTCGGTGCCGGCCTTCCGGCGATCTTCGCGCTGGGTATGCGCTCCCTCGCGTACGGAGCAGGCGGTACGGCCGAGGTGGCCGTCGAGTCGAAGCCTCGTCCGGTCGGCAAGGTTCTTGCGGCCGTGTGCTTCGGCGTGGTTGTCGTCGCGATCCTGCTCGGCATCTCCTGGATCGTCGGCACCGGTATGGGCTACAGCCTCGTCTTCGACCATCTGATCCCCACTTTCCGGAAGAAGTAGGTCGGTGGCGCGTGCTGGCCGTTCTCGCAACGTGGTGACACGTGTGGTGGGCTGGCTGCGCGCCGGATACCCCGATGGAGTCCCCCAGCAGGACTACATCGCGCTGCTCGGTATCCTCCATCGCCAGCTGAGCGACGAGGAGATCATCGAGATCGCGCAGACGCTCGCTGTCGGCAGCGAGGAGGACGTCGAAGCGCGGATCCGGCTGGCGATCAAGCGGAGGACTCTTCAGCCTGCGACCGACGACGAGGTGGCCCGGGTCTCGTCCCGGCTCGCCACGGTTGGCTGGCCGCTCGCCGTCGTCGAGTCCGACAGCCCAGACGACACCGAGCACACCGATGACACCGAGCACACCGAGCAGACGGACGACACCGACGACGCGGAGCTGTTGCCTGGGCCCAGTGAACCCCTGGTCGTGTCGGCGAGCGAGACCCGGCCTCTCGTAGAGGTGCGCACGTCGGACTCCGAGGCCCGACGCAACATCATGAAGCGGCTCATCACCTGGGTGCGCCAGGGCTACCCCACGGGAGTGCCCGCGGCCGACTACGTACCGCTCATCGCTCTCCTCAGCCGACGCCTCACCAAGGACGAGGTCATCGACATCGTCATCGAGCTTCGTGGTGCCGGCGTCCTGCCCAGCGAGACGGGCCGCATCGGCGCCGCCATCATGGGTACCACGAACGAGGTCCCGAGCATCGAGGAGATCGAGCGCGTCCGGCACCACCTCGCGGAGATGACCGGTACAGACTTCAGCGAGGATTGAGCGGACGCGCTCGAAGGGAGAGCCCGTGTCGCTGAGCGCTGTCGCCGACGAGCTGTACGGAGCGGACCCGGCCACCTTCGTCGCGCGCCGTACGGAGCTCGTCAAGCAGGCTCGTACGGCCGGCGACAAGGCCCTCGCAGCCCAGATCGGTGCGCTGCGGCGGCCGACGGTGGCCGCCTGGTACCTGAACCTGCTCGCCCGCTCAGGCTCCACGGAGCTCGATGACCTCATCGACCTTGGCGCCACGATGCGCCAGGCACAGGCGGAGCTCGACATGGCCCGGGTCGCATCGCTCGCCCCTCGACGGCGGGAGCTCGAGCACGCCGTGCAGCGGCGCCTCGACATGGTGCTGGCGAGGCAAGGGATCACGCCCAGCCCGGCCGCATGGACGGAGGTCGGCGACACCTTGACCGCAGTCGCCGCCGATGCGTCGGCGGCCGCCGCGGTACAGTCCGGGTGCCTCGCTCGAAGCCTCGTGTACGCCGGCTTCGGCGAGGTCGACCTGTCCGATGCCGTCGGCGCCGAGCTGGAGGCCTGGGTCGACCGGCGGGCGGCCGATCGCGTCGAGGCCGAGGCGCAATCGCCGACAGCCGAGCCGGAACCGGTCACCCCAGAACCCCCAGCCGTACACGCGGTGGCAAAGCTGACGTCCGAGGCGGAGCGGGGTCACGCGCGGGAGAGACTCGCAGCCGCTGTGGACGAAACCCAGGACGCGCAACGAGAGGTCGATGAGATCGGTCTCGCGTACGCAGCGGCTCAGGCGCGACTCCGTACCGCCGAGGCCGCGGAAGCCGATGCGCGCTCTGCGCTCGATGCTGCGGACGTGGCCGCTGCGACCGACGCCGACTAGGACCGATCTCGTACGGCGTCAGGCCCGGCGCGAAGCTCGGCGATCTTCGCGTCGCGGTCGGCAACGAGCGCGCGGAGGTGCTCGACGGCGATCGCGTCGGCGTCGGAGTGTTCGTCGGCCTCGCGGATCCTGCGTCGCAGGGCGTCGTTCTCGCGGGTGAGACCATCGATCTGCTGCTGGAGCTGCGGGACCATGCGGTCCCAGGCGGACAGTGCGCCGGCCTCGATGCGGCCGAGCTCGAGGTCCCGGCTTCTCAGTTCCTGGCGCAGCTGCTGGACGTCTTCGGAGGTCGAGACCTGGGCGCCCATGCGCGCCCGGTACGGGGCAGCGCTCGGGCCTGCCGGCGTGGACGTGATCACCGCGCTCGGAGGCAGGTACGGGGTCGTCTTGGGGCTCGATGCTGGCCGGATGACCGTGGAGTCTGGGTCGTCGACCTCGTGCAGGGGAACGTGATCGATGAGCGTGGCCCCGTAGGGCAGACGCTGCGCGAGGGGCTGCGGCGCGACATCGGCAGGCGCATCGGCATCCGGATCCACCTCGGCGATTGGCGTCTCGGAGCCCTCGCCGACGTCAGCGTCGGTCGCCTTCGGCGCGAAGGGAGAAGCGCCCGGCTCCGGTCGGGAAATGGTTGCGATCGCCTGCGCGAAGACCTTCTCGCTGCGCCGACGGCTGCCGCGGCCGATCAGCCAGCCGAGGATGCCCGCCAGAAGACCGGTGACGGCGACGACGACTCCGACCTGGGCGAGAACGTACTGGAATCCGTCAAGCATCAGCTCTCCTGGGTCATCGTGACGGTCACGCGTCGGTTGAGCGCACGGCCCTGAGAGGTGCTACTGCTGGCGGCGGGGTCGTTGCCGCCGCGGGATGCGGCCGTGATCCGCGACGAGCTCGCGCCGTCGGCGACGAGCACTGCCTGGACCGCCTTGGCTCGGGCCAGGCCCAGGGCCTGACGCCCCGCCGCGGTGCCGCTCGTGTCGGTGTACCCGGTCAGAAGGACCGTCATTGTCGGATGGGCGACCATGAACGAAGCGATCTGTGCTACCTCGGCCTTGCCCGCCTTGTTGACGGTTGCCGAGTCGCCGTCGAAGAGGATCTGAGGCCAGGCCCGGATGGCCACGGGGGGCAACGTCGTGGTCGCCGCGACGCTTGCCGTCGGTACAGGCGTGGCGGGTACGGCGGTACTGGTGATCATCGCGGTCGAGGACGGAGCGGTCGACGCCATCGACATCGCTGAGCTAGGCGTGGCGCTGGAGGCAGGCGTGGCGCTCGAGGCCGGCGTCGCGCTGGAGCCCGGAAGGATCGTCCGGGTCGCGCTCGGCGGTACAGGCGTGGCGGTGTCGGACGGGCTCGACTGCGGTGTCACGGGCGGTGCGCCCTCGCCGATAGCGACGATCCGTACGCCGGGAATGGTCTTCAACGCGGCGATCGCGTCGGCGCGGGCGCTGGCCGTGTCAGCCCAGACGTGCGCGTCGCGTCCCGAGAACGTGACGGTGGCCGAGAGCTGATGGGCATCCAACGTCGTTCGAGCCTCGTCGACGAGATCGGACTGCATCGCCTGCGCCGTCCAGTACGTGCCGACGCACATGGTGGCGGCCAAACCCGTGGCGAGAAGGGTCCCGCCGGCAAGGCGACCGAATGACATGGATGCGTCCTTCGTCTCAGAGACCGAGCTCTGACTTGGCGTCGACCAGCGCCTCGCGGATCGTCTGATCGCCCAGGCGGGCGAGGAGCGCCTCGGGCATGCCGGCCCGCTCGTACAGCGCGGCCGACATCGCGTGGTCGTAGCCGTACGTGATGATCGATCGGGTCATGGACGCGACCCGGTCGAAGCCCTCGACGAGTCGGATGCGGTCAGCCTCGGGGAGCTGCAGACGGTACGAGTTGATGCTGACGTACTCGGCCACGTAGTCGGCCATCGCGAGCATCATCGGGTTCGTCACGCGACGCACGACGTGGGTGAGGCCCACCATCGCCATCCACGCCCAGTAGTCGTCGTCGATGGGGCCGCGCACCGTACGCTCCCACCAGCCGATCAGTGTCTGCTCCCGCATGGGCCGCTCGCCCTCGTGGAAGATCGTGGCGGTCGGAACATGGCCGTACAGGGTGTCGTAGAAGCCCATGGCGATCTGCGGACCCCACGCGACGAGGGCGTTGGCGTTCGTGGCGATGACGGCTGCGTGCTCGGCTGTCACGCGGCATGCGGGAGGCGTCTGGTCGATGGCCGTGCGGGCGATCTCGTGCATCGAGTCCATGTCAGTGCCTTCCGAGCAGCGAGTTGATCTGTACGGTGGCGACGCGCGCCTCGATACGCATGAGCGTCAGGTTCGCGCTCAGAGGACCGGACATGACGAGCACGGCGTCGTTGCCGGCGGAGTAGACGACCAGGTGGCCCTGGGTACCGCGGATGATGGTCTCGGTGAGCGTCCCGAGGTTGGTGCGCTCCGTGATGCGGGCGCCCAGCCCAAGGGCTGTGGCGGCCATGGCGGCGATGCGCTCGGCATCGGCTTCGGGCAGGTCGTGAGCGACGGCGAGACCATCGACCGACGCGATCATGACACCGAAGAGCTCGGGTATCGCCTCGTGCATCGATGCGATGATCGCGGCGAGTTGTTCGGACTTGGTCGGCTGTTGCGGACCAGCAGTCATCGTGGTGCTCCCCAGTGGTTCGTCGTGCGCGTCGGGATCCTGTCGGAGCAGGCGCCGCCTCGGCGCGGTGGTAGTTCGCAGCACCGACGACGGTAGGCCTGACCGCGAGGGACCAGCAACGTGCATGAGAACCCTCTTGCCGAGAATCAGCTGCCAGGGTTGCGATCGCGCCGCGGCGCCGTGCAACCACGCAACGGGCCCACTATCGTGACGGAACCGATGAGGGAGATCCGATGACGACAGCCATGCCCCGCCTGGGATCCGACGACGCGACCTGGTGGAGACGCGCGGTCGTCTACCAGATCTATCCGCGAAGCTTCGCCGACGCGTCGGGTGACGGTATCGGTGACATCGCCGGCATCCGGTCGCACGTCGCCTACCTCGCCGACCTCGGCGTCGACGCGGTCTGGATCAACCCGTGGTACCCGTCCCCGATGAAGGACGCCGGGTACGACGTGGCGGACTACCGCGACATCGAGCCCGTCTTCGGCACCCTCGCCGAGGCGGAAGCGCTGCTCGCGGAGGCGAAGGCCGCGGGTCTTCGGGTCATCCTCGACATCGTCCCCAACCACACCTCCGACAAGCACCGGTTCTTTCAGGAGGCACTGGCGGCGGGACCGGGCTCGCTGGAACGGGAACGGTTCTACTTCCGCGAGGGTCGCGGTACGAATGGTGAGCTGCCGCCCAACGACTGGCAGAGCGAGTTCGGTGGGCCGGCCTGGACGAGGGTCACGGAGACGGACGGGTCAGGTGGCCAGTGGTACCTGAGGCTGTTCGCGCCCGAGCAGCCCGACGTGAACTGGGACCATCCCGACATCGTCGCCGAGTTCGACGAGACTCTGCGCTTCTGGTTCGACCGTGGCGTCGACGGGTTCCGCATCGATGTGGCCCACGGACTCGTCAAGGGCGCCGGGCTCCGCGACATCGCGGGCATGCCGTTCCCGCTGCCCGACGACACCCCCGAGGGCCTCGACCACCCGCACTGGGACCAGCCGGGCGTCCATGACGTCTTCCGGCACTGGCGCGAGATCGCCGACTCGTACGATCCGCCGCGGGCCTACTGCGGCGAGATCTGGGTCGGTCGCGACCACCGACTCACGGCGTACCTGCGACCCGACGAGCTCCACACGGCCTTCAACTTCAACCACCTCATGTGCCCGTGGTTGCCCGAGGCGCTCCGTACCTCGATCGACCGGACGCTGGCCAGCCATGCCGCGGTGGGCGCCCCGCCGACCTGGGTGCTCGGCAACCACGACGTCTGCCGCCCTGTCAGCCGCTTCGCCCGGCCGCAGGAGCTGACCACCAGCCTGGACCGGTTCCTCACTCACTTCTACGACCGTCCGGCCGACTTCGCGGCCGGCCTGCGTCGCGCGCGAGCGGCCGCTCTGCTGAGTCTGGCCCTGCCCGGTGGCGCGTACATCTATCAGGGCGAGGAGCTCGGCCTACCCGAGGTCGAGGACATTCCCTGGGACCGGATGCAGGACCCGATGGTGGCCGGTACGAACCGTACGAACCGGGGTCGCGACGGCTGCCGCGTCCCGCTGCCCTGGACGCGTGACGGGGACAGCTACGGGTTCTCGCCGGATGGAGCGGATGAGCCCTGGTTGCCGCAGCCGCCCGCCTGGGGCGAGCTCAGTGCCGAGGCGCAGGAAGGCGACGCGACCTCGACGCTCGAGCTGTACAGGCGGGCCCTGCACGTGCGTCGCGAGAACCCCGCGCTCGGCGACGGCATGCTCGAGTGGATCGATGCGGGTCGGGATGTCGTCGCGTTCCGCCGAGACCCCGGTTTCGCGTGCTGGATCAACCTCGGCCCCGATCCCGTACCGCTTCCGGGCGGTCACGTCCTCGTCGCCAGCGGTGACGTCAGCGCAGGGTCGATCCCGACGGACGTCGCGGTGTGGATGCAGGTCAGCTGACGGCGACGGCCCAGGAACGGTCGAGGGCCGCACGGGCGACCTCGGCGTCGTACGTCGCGGCATCGAACGCGTGCCGCTGCGTGGTCGCGCCGTTGTCGAGCCACTCCCACACCACGCGGTCGCCGTCGCGAGCGATCCGGATCGAGACCCCGCCGCAGCCCAGCACGCCGCACTCGTTGCTCTGCGAGATCAGGACCACGCTGGGTTCGCCCGCCGTGAGTTGATTGACGGGGCGGAAGAGGTCGTCGGGGTGCATCCCCGACCTGCCGGCGCGAGCCGTCCAGTTCTCCTCGTCGATGTGGATGGTCACCATGGGTTCGGCCACGAACCACTCCGTGTCGACGCGGTCGATGCTGAGCCGGAGCGTGGAGACGTGATCGACCGCACGGCCGTACCGGAACGCCGGGAGCGCGTCGCCCGATGGCGGCCACACGAGGTCAAGCTCGTCGAAGACCCGACCGACGAGCTCGCGCATCGTCACGACGGACTCGGCCGTCGACACGCCGGCCAGTTCGGCAAGACCGTCGGAGTCGAGTCCTGCCACGAGGGCGTCGCACGCGGCGTCCACCAGTACGGGGATGTCGCGGGGTCGGTTCCACCACAGGGCTGCCGCTTCGTACAGGTCGTGCTCTGCCGAGGTCTCAGGAAGTCTCACGTCCCGAACGATACCACTGAGGGGTATACAAGACGTCGCTGGTCGGCGCTGGGGGAGGCTCCCGGCCCACCAGCACTTCCTTGTGATTGCGTTACGGGGAATGGTCCGCAACGTTAAATCCTGAGGCGAATCTGGACGGGATATCCAGGATTCGCGCGAAAGGTTTCGGCACTCTGAGCGCCCGCTCCTCGGTGCTCGTCGACAGCGCCGATCTCCGCTCCCGATCGCGCGGGCTGAACTCACCATGAGATGGCGCATCATCCCTAGTCGCAGTGGGTTGTACGAATCAGGAACGGGCCGGCGCCGTACCCGATCCTCGATCGTTTCAGTCCCACCGCCTGCGGCCGCACACCGCGCCCGAGAACCGAACTGATGCACACCGGAAAACCATTCGCGACCGTATCCATGCTGTGGAACGCGATTTGCGAAAGGACGAAATAGCGCATAACCATGGTTTAGGCAGTCAGCGACGCACCGGCCCGCAGACTGCGGCCTGGGGACGTCACCGCCACAACCGACGGGAGGTTTTCATGGCATCACTAGTTCACGACTACGCATCAGTGGACGCATTCGACGACGCCACGAGACGCGCGGCGACGCGGGACGAGTACTCACCAGTGATGATCCTGCTGACGATCCTCTCGACCGCTGGCGTCCTCTACTACGGGTGGTTCCTGCTGAGGCCGTCCAACCGCGGCGACGTGCTGCCATGGCTGCTCGTCATCGTGTCCGAGTCCATCCTTGTCTTCCACGGGCTGGCGAGCATGTGGACGATCCTGGCCGGGCAGCGAGACCGGCGCGACTGGACGTACCAGGCGGCCCGGGCCGCGCTGTACGACCCGAACGATCCCGAGCTGCTCGCTACCCTGGATGACCCCTCCCAGTGGCCGATGTGGATGGATGGTCGGATCGTCACGGTCGACGTGCTCATCACCGTGTACGGCGAGCCCATCGACGTCATCCGGCGCACGGCGGAGGCCGCCCTTGCGATCCGTGGCCGGCACTGGACCTGGATCCTCGACGACGGACGCTCTGACGAGGTGCAGGCCCTGGCGAGCGAGCTCGGGTGCCGCTACCTCCGCCGGCTGAGCAACCACGGCGCCAAGGCGGGAAACATCAACAACGCGCTGACGATCGCCAAGGGCGACTTCTTCGTCATCCTCGACGCCGACTTCGTGCCGCTGCCTGGATTCATCGAGCAGACGCTGCCGTTCTTCGAGACGGCGACGGTCGCGTTCGTACAGACTCCTCAGACGTACGGGAACCTCCACAACTTCATCTCGCGCGGCGCCGGCTACATGCAGTCGATGTTCTACCGGTTCGTACAGCCCGGCCGGAACGCGTTCAACGCGGCCTTCTGCGTCGGCACGAACGTGATCTTCCGCCGCGCGGCGATCGACGACATCGGCGGCATGTACACCGACTCCAAGAGCGAGGACGTCTGGACCTCGCTCACCCTGCACGGCCGCGGCTGGCGCAGCATCTTCCTGCCGGAGACGCTCGCGATCGGCGACGCTCCCGACACGATCGAGGCGTACGCGAAGCAGCAGCTCCGCTGGGCGACGGGCGGCTTCGAGATCTTGTTCACCAGCAACCCGCTGATCACGAGGCGGAAGCTGACCCTCGACCAGCGCCTCATGTACTTCGTCACGGCGACCCACTACCTCACGGGCATCGCGCCTGGACTGCTGCTGCTCGTCCCTGTGCTCGAGATCTTCTTCGACCTGAGGCCGGTCTCGCTGAACGTCGGCATCGGTGAATGGCTCCTCGCGTACGCCGGCTTCTACGGCCTCCAGATCATCCTGGCGTTCTTCACGCTCGGGTCCTTCCGGATCGAGGTCCTCATGCTCGCCGCCAGCTCGTTCCCGATCTATATGAAGGCGTTCATGAACGTCGTCATCGGCCGGGACACCGCGTGGAGCGTGACCGGCGCCTCGAAGAGGGCGGCATCGCCGTTCAACTTCCTCACGTTGCAGGTGGTCACGTTCGTGGTACTGCTTGCCACGACAGCCGTGGGCATCTGGCGAGACGTGCTCAACTCGCAGCTCGCCGTCGCCACGGTCTGGGCCGGCCTCAACATGATCATCCTCGGGGCGTTCCTGATCGTGGCCATGGCTGAGGCGCGCAGGCTCCGCCGCGACGACAAGGGAGCCCGCGCCATCGACGCGAAGAGTCTGGCGCTCAGTCAGTTCCTGGCTGCACCGGAACCGCGCTCTACGCCGTACACCATCATCCTCGCCGAACTCCGCGCGAGGCAGACAGACGCAGACCGGCACGAGACAGTGCCGGTAGCTGCCATCAAGGAGACCGCATCATGACGTGGACGAACCGGCTCCGGCTCTGGCTCAGCATCCTGCTGAGCCTGGTCCTCATCTTCCTGCTGGTCATCATCTTCAACCAGCGTCAACACACCATCCAGAGCTCGTCCGCGACGATCATCGCCCCGCGGGTTCAGGTGGCGTCGAACTACGGCGGCATCGTCATCAAGCAGTACGTCACGGTGGGCCAGAAGGTCACGCTGGGCGACGTCCTCTTCGACGTGAGCAGCGTCAGCCTGCAGCAGGATCTGGCCAACAAGGTGAAGGTCGCATCCACCGACGCCCTGTCGATCGATCCGGTCAAGGGCGTGCTCACGTACAAAGCGACCACGTCCGGCACGGTCACCCAGGTGTATGCCCAAGAGGGCAGCTACCTGAGTGCCACCCAGCCGCTCGCGGTCATCACCGGCGACACCGGCCGGGTCGTGGAGGCTCAGTTCCTGCTGACGCCACGCGAGTACGCGCTCGTGGAGAAGGGTGCTCCGGTCACGCTGACGCTGCCTGACAACTCATCCATCTCGGGAGTCGTGGACAGCGCGCTGGTCGCCACTCAGCAAGGTCAGGCGGTTGTGACCGTACGGATCACGAGCGCCGCCCTCAACACCCGGAATCTCAACCTGCTTGCTACGGACGGCGCTCCCGTGAGCGCGGTCGTCCGTCTCCGTGACGAGGGCGTCCTCGCCGGACCCACCGATGCCTTGCGGGCTCTGCTCCACAAGGTGGGGTTGTGAATGACGCGACCTCTCGACGAAGGGAACGAATCCCATGGCTTTGCCCCCTATGAATCGCCGCACTCTGTTACGCCTGTCCGGAGGTAGCGCCCTGGCGGTGGGCGCAGTGAGCCTCGCGGCCTGCTCGACCACGGCTGTTGGGAGCCAGACTCCCGCGGCCACGAAGACTGTGCTGGACAAGAGCACGGTCGCGCCGCTCGTCGCGGCCATGACGTCACAGACGCCGAAGACGCTCAGCATGCCTCGGCTCGCCGAGGGCCTGACCCCGCCGACCAACCACTGGTTCACCGGTTTGGTGTTCGGTGACACGGCACAGCCCGTGTTCCCCATGCCGCTGGGCTTCGCGCTCACGACGTCCGGTTTCGAGTTCTGGCTGCCGAAGCTCGTCGTGAACGAGAAGACGATCGGCGCGGAACAGGGACCCAGGCTGACTCTGGCACTGGCTGGCGTCACCGGCGCGGTCGTGTCCGAGTATGACGAGGCCTCCGTGGTCGTACAGCTGAGGGATGCGTCCGGTACGGGGGTGGCCGAGGTCCGTCTCGTACAGGGCTCACCGACTGTTCCCGTGAAGGCTCTCAAGGACCTCACGCTGACTGCGGCGTCGGGCTCGTTCTCGGCCGCGGGGTCCGCGTGGCAGGCGACCGTGGGCGCGACCGTGTTCGGGGTGACCGGCGACGTGTCGGTGTCCGGGACGGCCGTGAAGCTGGCGTCCGGAAAGACGGGCGTCTTCTTCGTCCCCCCGACGACCGGCATGACTGTCGCGGATCTTGCGGCGAAGGCCAAGGCCGTCACCGGTACGTCGGTTACGTACGAGATCGGCACCGGCGACGTCACGACCACAGTCCACTACGCCGGCGGTCCGTCCCTCGTCGTCGCCATGCCGCACCACCAGAGCAGCCTGACCTCGAAGGAGACCTCGCTCGGGACGTACGACAGCATCTACGGGCAGCTGACCCTGTACGCGACCGACTCGCTCGCGTGGCGCGCCAAGCGCTGGGACATCCGGACGGCGCTCGACCTGTCGAAGCTGAGCTCGGACCAGAAGGCCCAGTTGTCGAAGCAGGTGGCAGCGGATGTGGCCTCGACGAAGCCATACCCGCAGGACTCGTACTTCGGCGGCAAGGCGCTGTACCGCGACGCGATGCTCATGGAGATCGCCACCGCGGTGGGTGCGACCGATGCGGTCAAGACGGTCAAGGACCGGCTCACCACGTCGCTGCAGCGCTGGACCGAGCCGAAGGGTGCGGACGCGCGGGCGACCGAGTGCTTCGTGTACGACCCGACCTACCACGGCCTGATCGGGCTGCAGGCGTCGTTCGGGTCGGACGAGTACAACGACCATCACTTCCACTACGGCTACTTCCTGTACGCGGCGGGTGTGCTGTGCGCCGACGACTCCGCGCTCGCCGGGAAGCTCGCTCCGGTGTTGGACCTGCTGGCTGCCGACATCGCGTCGCCGGCCGACTCGGGCTTCTTCCCGCAGCGTCGTACGTTCGACGCGTACGCCTCGCACTCGTGGGCGTCGGGCACCTCGCCGTTCGCCGACGGCAACAACCAGGAGTCGAGCTCGGAAGCCGTCAACGCCTGGGCCGGTCTGGCCTTGTGGGCGCGGGCTCGGGGGAACGCCGGGCTCGAGCAGGAGGCGATCTGGATGCACTCGCTGGAGACACAGACGGCATTGGCCTACTGGCTTGCCCCTGATATGTCGGCCTTCCCGAAGTTCACGCACAAGATCATCGGGATCAACTGGGGCGCGAAGCGGGACTACGCGACGTGGTTCTCCGCAGATCCCACGGCGATCCTCATGATCCAGGTGCTGCCGGCCAGCCCGAGCGCGGGCTACCTGGCCGCGTCGCCGGATCGGGTCTCTGCCGCCGTCGCCGAGGCGGTCGGTTCGGGCGACTACAACAAGACGTACGGCGACTACTGCCTGATGTACTCGGCGCTCGCAGGCAAGGACGCAGCTGCCAAGGCACTCGACACCGCGCCGAGCATGGCCGACCACATCGACGACGGCTCGTCCATGTCGTACCTGCTCGCGTACCTGATGACCCGCTGATCACCCGGGTTTTTGCTGCTCAGTCGTGCTGTAGGAGCCGCACGAGACCCTCAGTTGCAACTGAGCGGCGAAAACCCGGACAGCAGCGGTCCGGGCGGCCTGTACGGTGACGCTCGTGAGCAGCACTCGTCCAGGCGTGATCGCCTACCAAGGTGAGCCTGGCGCCAACTCGGACGCGGCGTGCCGTGAGAAGTACCCCGCGATGACGCCGCTGCCCTGTCCGACGTTCGAGGATGCGTTCGAGGCCGTGACCTCGGGGGCGGCCGAGCTGGCGATGATCCCCGTCGAGAACAACATCGCGGGTCGCGTCGCGGACATCCACCGGCTGCTGCCCGACTCCGGTCTGTACATCGTCGACGAGCACTTCTTGGGCATCCACTTCCACTTGGCGGCGGTTCCTGGCGCGACGCTGGACGACATCCGTACGGTCCGCAGCCACATCCACGCGCTCGCCCAGTGCCGGCACGTGATCCGCGAGCATGGCTGGACGCCGCAGGTCGCCGACGACACCGCCGGCTCGGCGCGCGAGGTGGCCGACCGCGGTGACCGTACGATCGCGTCGTTGTGTCCGCCGCGCGCCGCGTCGTTGTACGGCCTGGATGTGCTCGCGAAGAACGTCGAGGACGAGCACCACAACACGACGCGCTTCGTGGTGCTGTCGGGGGAACCTGCGACGTACAAAGCGGGCTCGGGCCCGATGATCACGAGCTTCGTGTTCCAGGTACGCAACGTGCCGGCGGCTCTGTACAAAGCGCTCGGCGGTTTCGCCACCAACGGTGTGAACATGACCAAGCTGGAGAGCTATCAGCTCGGCGGCGGCTTCTTCGCGACCCGCTTCTATGCCGATGTCGAGGGCCACCCCGACGACACCAACCTGTCCGTCGCGCTCGAGGAGCTGGCCTTCTTCTGCGTCCACCTCCGCATCATCGGCACCTACCCCGCCAGCGGCTTCCGCGCCCAGATCGCCGAGGCCATGGACAACCGCGTCCTCCGTCCGAATGTGCCGGGCGCGGACGGCTGAGCCTGCGACGGCTGGAAGCAGACGGTTGCGGAGCCCTCTCCAGACCCGCGAAATGCTGGTTATGGGGCGCCGCGGCCTGCGCCGACCAGCCAGCCCCGACCAACCCCACCACGTCCCGACGCTTCGCCACCACAATCGTCACAGCAACCTCCACCATCAAGGTGTTGCGACGACGACCTGAGCCCGCGGAGGCCGAACATCCCAAGCGCCCTCTGGGCCGCTTCTTAACCTGCATTTCGTGGGTTGGTGGTTCCCAGGTTCGTGGCAGAGTGGGCGACCACGTACATCCCTGTCAGGAGCGCGCGCGATGGCGAAAGTGATCTCGACCCTGTTCATCTCGGCCGATGGTGTCGCGGAGGTCGACCCGAGCTGGCACTTCCCGTACTTCGACGAGAACATGGGCCGCGCGGTCGGCGAGGACTATGCGGCGGCCGACGTACTGCTGCTCGGGCGTGTGACGTACGACAGCTTCGCGGGGGCGTGGCCCGCTCGAGAGACCGCTGGTGAGGCTGACGCGCAGATGGCCGTACAGCTCGGCGACACCCGCAAGATCGTCGTCTCGCGGCAACCTCTCGAGTTCACGTGGCGCGAGTCGGAGCTGCTCGAGGGGGATCTCACCGAGGCCGTTGCCGTGCTCAAGGCCGCTCCCGGCATCCGCGGCATCCTCATCCCCGGCTCGATCTCGGTCGTGCAGCAGCTGCTGGCCGCCGGACTGGTCGACGAGCTGCGCCTGCTTGTCCACCCCGTGGCCGCGCGCAAGGGTCGCAGGCTCTTCGACGAGGGCCACGCCCCGTACCACCTCAAGGTTCTGGCCACCGAGGTCTTCCCGACCGGCGTGATCCGCGTGATCTATGCCCCCACCGCCGCGCCGGGTGCCGCAGGCTATGAGGGCGTCAAGGACCTGGTGCCCGACGGCATCAACGCCTGAACCCTCCACTCAGCCGCAGGCCACGCCTGTGGCATGTACGGGGCAGTACCCGTTCGGGTTCGCGTCGAGGTACTGCTGGTGGTATCCCTCCCCGAAGAAGAACGCTCCAGTCGGCGTGATCTCGGTGGTGATGGGCCCGTAGCCGGCGGCGGTGAGCGAGGTCTGCATGCGATCGCGCGCCGCGATGGCGGCGAACTGCTGGGCGTCGTCGGTGGTGTAGATCGCAGAGCGGTACTGCATGCCGACGTCATTGCCCTGGCGCATCCCCTGCGTCGGGTCGTGGTTCTCGAAGAACACCTTGAGCAGGTCGTCGTAGCTGACCTTCGCCGGGTCGTACACGACCTTGACCGTCTCTGCGTGGCCCGTCCCGCCGGTACAGACCTGTTCGTACGTCGGGTTCTGGACGTTTCCGCCCGCGTAGCCGACGGCCGTCACGTACACGCCCGGCAATTGCCAGAACAGCTTCTCGGCCCCCCAGAAGCAGCCGAGCGCGAAGTAGGCGACCTCGTCGCCCTCGGGCACCTCGTTCAACGGCGTGCCGAGCACCCGGTGCAGCCTGCTGATGTCGACGACCGGCTTCGTACGCCCCGCGAGCGCGTCCGGTGCGCTCAGCAACTTGTCCTTGTCGAACCACATATCGATCCACCTCGTTCTGCCAGGTTTGTACCTCCACCTTGCCACGCGGCTGTACAGGCCGACCGTTCCATCGATCACCTAACGGAGCAGCTCACCATCGCGGGAGGTCATGGCGCGGTCGGCCTCGTCGTACACGAGCCTCCTCGCGAGGTCGGCGTTCATGTGGATCACCGAGTGCGTGTGCAGCAGCCCGGTCGTGTGGAACGTGACGTTCGCGAGCCCCATCAGGCGCTCGAGCGGCCCTTGGTGGGCCGCGACCGACTGCAGCCGCGCGTGCGGGACGATCGACTGGTGCCGCGTCAGCCAGCCCCGACGCGTCACCACCACGTCGTCGTCGACGCCGAACGAGTTCCACGAGTACGAGAGCGGGTCGAACAGGATCGCCGGGCGCGGTGAGCGTACGTAGCGGATCGCATCGAGCCGCAACCCCGGCCACACCGCGGCCAGTGCTGCGTCGACCTGCCGTCGCGTCCCGATCGGCAGCAGGAGCGTCGAGACCTTCGACGTCGACTCGTTCCTCGTCGCCTCGCCCAACCCGAGCACCTCGAGGTCGACCCGGTAGCGCCGCAGCGGACGCCAGAACAGCGGCTGCGACAGACGGATCGACTGGATCCGGCGCACCGGCACGGTCTGGCTGGTGAGGTTCGTGAGACCCCGCGTGATCCGTAGGCCGGCCCCGGTCTCGGCGAGCGTGAAGTTGAACTGCGCCATCACCCGGCGCGCGAAGTACTGACCGATCGACAGGAGCATCGGTACGCCGCCGGCCAGAGCGACGACCGGGATGGCCGCGGCCGCAGCGTGACCGAAGTACGAGGCCACAACCCACACGGCGGCCACCGGCACGGCGAACCCCAGGATGAGGGACAGCAGGTCGTGCGACACGAGCGCGCCGAGCAGCAGCTCGTGGGGTGCGACCGTCACGATCACCCGGTCGGCGTGACCGACGTCGGCGAATATGGGGTCGCTCGTCTGAGCCCTCGCCACATCGACGCTCACCTGGGCGCCATGCGCGCGCAGCATGAGGAAGTCGCGCAGCTCGTACGCCCGGCGCCGCGACAGGTACCGCAGCTTCGTCGAGTCGTGGGCTCCCGCATCGATCCGGACCTCCGCGAGACCCAGCAGCCGAGCGGCGAGCGGTTGCATGACGTCGACGGACTGCAGCCGCGTGTACGAGATCCGCCGCGACCGATGCGAGATCCAGCCCGACTCGACCCGTAGCTCGGTCTCGTCGGCGATGAACCGGGTGAACCGCCACGAGATGAACCCCGCGATCAGGCCCAGCGCCGCGACGCCGCCGATGACGGCGACGAAGACCCACCACGGCAGGCCCGCCGTACCGTCGGTGCGGCCCTGAAGCCGCTCCTGCAGCATCGCCCATGCGACCGCAACCACCGCGAACCATCCCCGTACCAGTGGTGTCAGCGGGTGGGCGCGCTCTTCGACCTTGCGCACGGTCGTCGCGGGCGGCTGCGCTGGCGGCCACTGTTGCGTGGCCGGGTACGGCGCCGGCGGTTCGGGCGTCGGATAGCCGGGCGGCTCCTGGCCGTACGGGATCGTCACAGGCCGGAACCCAGGGTGTCGCCGACTTCGATGAGCCGGTCGCGGAGCCGCTCGGCCTCAGCGGCGGGAAGTCCGGGGATCGAGGCGTTGGAGTGGGCGGACGCGGTCACGAGCGTGACGGTCGCCAGCCCGAGCAACCGGTCCAGGGGGCCGGCGTCGACCTTGGCGATCTGCAGGCGTCCGTACGGGACGATCGTGAGGTTCTTGTACCAGAGCCCTCGGGTGATGCAGAGGTCCTCGCCCCGCTCCGCGTAGGACCACGACCGGGCGTAGCGACCGGCGCGGTAGACGCGCCAGACGAACCACACGATGCCGACGCCAGCGGCGAACCACTGCACCTGCGTCGCGAAGGGTGCCACCGCGGGCACGCCGCTCAGGGCTCCGCCGCCGGGCGCGAACACCCAGGCCCAGATCAGGCTGACCGGCACCCAGAAGAGCGCGTTGGCGATGATCGCCCCCAGGATCCGTACGACGACGTATTTGGGAGAGATCTTGATCCAGCGGTCTGCAGGGGGGGAGAAGAGGCCAGGCACCCCTCTACTCTACGGCCGTACCGGAGCGCGTCCCAGGCGTACGCGTCCGTCTCGGGGCTGGCACAGGGACGCCTGGCGCCAACCCCAATAGACTCCGCCCATGGACCCTGAGCTCGTGCTCGTCATCGACTTCGGCGCGCAGTACGCGCAGCTCATCGCGCGGCGCGTCCGCGAGGCGAACGTCTACTCCGAGATCGTCTCGCACACCGTCTCGGTCGCCGATCTCGTCGCCCGCAAGCCGGCTGCGATCGTGTTGTCGGGTGGCCCGCAGTCTGTGTACGCGGAGGGCGCGCCTCAGGTCGACCCGGCGCTGTTCGACGCGGGCATCCCGGTCTTCGGCATCTGCTACGGCTTCCAGGCGATGGCCCGAGCGCTCGGTGGCGACGTCGCGAAGACCGGTCTGTCCGAGTTCGGCCGTACGGTCATCACCGTCGACGAACCCGGACACCTCCTCGCCGACATACCGGTCTGCTTCAACGCGTGGATGAGCCACGGCGACTCCGTACAGGCGGCGCCGTCCGGCTTCACGGCGCTCGCCGCGACCGAGGGCGCACCGGTGGCCGCGTTCGAGAACGTCGAGCGCAAGCTGGCCGGTGTGCAGTGGCACCCGGAGGTGCTGCACTCCGAGTACGGCCAGAAGGTGCTGTCGACCTTCCTCCATCACATCGCCGGCATCGGCTCGGCCTGGAAGACTGCCGCGATCGCCGAAGAGGCCATTGCACGGGTACGGGAGCAGGTCGGCGACAAGCGCGTCCTGTGCGGGCTGTCGGGCGGCGTCGACTCGGCCGTTGCCGCCGCGATCGTGCAGCGCGCGATCGGCGACCAGCTGACCTGCGTGTTCGTCGACCATGGGCTCCTGCGCAAGGGTGAGGCTGAAGCCGTGGAGCGCGACTTCGTCGCGGCGACCGGCGCCAAGCTCGTCGTCGCCGACGCGAAGGACCAGTTCCTCGGCCACCTCGCGGGTGTGACCGACCCCGAGACCAAGCGCAAGATCATCGGCCGCGAGTTCATCCGCGTCTTCGAGGAGCAGGCCCGCAAGCTCGACAGCGAGGCCGGCATCGAGTTCCTCGTACAGGGGACCCTGTACCCGGATGTCGTCGAGTCAGGCGGCGGCGAGGGCGCCGCGACGATCAAGTCGCACCACAACGTCGGCGGTCTGCCCGACGATCTGGCGTTCACGCTCATCGAGCCGCTTCGTACATTGTTCAAGGACGAGGTACGACAGGTGGGCATCGAGCTCGGGCTCCCCGACGCGATGATCTGGCGTCACCCCTTCCCCGGCCCCGGCTTGGGCATTCGCATCATCGGAGAGGTTACGCGCGAGCGGCTCGAGATCCTCCGCGATGCGGACGCTATCGCGCGTGAGGAGCTGACGAAGGCAGGCCTTGACCGCGAGATCTGGCAGTTCCCCGTGGTGCTGCTCGGCAACGTACGATCCGTCGGCGTACAGGGCGACGGCCGCACGTACGGTCATCCCGTGGTGCTGCGTCCCGTGACCAGCGAGGACGCGATGACGGCCGACTGGGGCCGTCTCCCGTACGACGTCCTCGAGCGCATCTCCACTCGTATCACCAACGAGGTCCGCGAGATCAACCGCGTCGTCGTCGACATCACCAGCAAGCCCCCGGGCACCATCGAGTGGGAGTGACTCACAGAGTCACCCAGCGTTGAACGAGAGTTGTGGTCGCCGCCCCCTACCGGGGCGAGACCGGGATCCCGGGACCTGACGAGCCAGCCACCTTCTTCTGGGTCGTGGCGTCAGTCATCACGGTGATCGCGGCGTGGCTTGTGGCGGCGAAGGGTCACGCTGCACCAGCGCGCCCGGGACGCGTCGACGGTCTTCCACCAGCCGGCTGATCTCGGCGGGACTCAGGACAAGCGCACGGGCCATGAACCGGCGCCGTCGCATTCCGGGGCATCGCAGGGTCAAAGAGCCCCCTGAGCCCCCGGGACTTGCTTGAACCACCGTGCCGGCGAGGGGCCAGTCCTCCGGGTCGGCAGCGAAACGCTCCGGGAAGTGGATGGCGTCGTCGGAGATGACGAAGGCGAAGGGCGCCGCGAACTGCACGCGGTCGGTGTCGGCCCCCGGGGGCAGGTGACGCAGGTAACGGATCGCGTTCCAGATCATGACACCGGAGACCACCGAGAGGAAGACGAGGCCCAGCAGCTTGATCGAGAGCTGGTCGAGGACCAGCGCAGCTACGAAGCCCCCTGCGGCGACCAGCCCGAACAGTCCTCCGAGGATGAGTGATGCGATGGACCTCCGCCTCAGCGAACGGTGGGTCGGGGTGGGCATCCGCTGCGTCCACTCGCGCAGCTGGACGACAAAGGGATCCATTCCGGAAGCCTAGGGCCATTCCGATGCCCGGATGCCGAACATCCCGCCGACGAGGACCCGGTAGCGGTCAGTGGGCCCGCACGCCGCCCACGTACGTCGCCTCGACCCGGGCGCCCATGAACTGGCTGGCGGCCGCTGCCGAGTCCGCCTGCGGCCCGAGCGGGTTGGTGGCGAGAAGGATCACGTCGGCGGGCTGACCGACAGCCACCCGTGTCCGTACAGACGCCCGGTAAGCCTCCGTCGCGGTGATCCGCTCGGAGGGGTGCCAGGAATCCAGATCCGGGGTGTTGCGGTGGACGGCCGCGGCCATGGCACGCCACGGATCGAGGGGGGCCACAGGAGCGTCGGAGCTGAGCCGCAGGGTCACGCCCGCGTCGAGCAGCGAGCGGAACGGGAACGCGTCGTCGCAACGCCCCGGCCACAGCTGGTCCATCGCCCGCCAGTCGTCCACGAGATGCCACGGCTGGACGTTGAGGGGCAGACCCAGTCGCACGATCCGAGGGATGTCCGCGCGATCGACGAGCTGTGCGTGCTCGATCGTGCCGCGCGCGCCGGACGCCTCGTACGCATCCAGCACCTGGCTCAGGCAGGCGTCGCCGATCGCGTGCGTCGCAACCGTCAGGCCGTGAGCGCTCGCACGGGACTGCATGGCGACGAGCTCGTCGAGCGTGTACGCGAAGTGGCCGCTCACGACACCGTACGCATCACGCCGTGCGGCGCTGAGGCTGGACAACGATCCGTCCGCGATGATCTTCAGGGACCCCATACGCAGCAATCCATCGCCTCCCGGCAGCGGGTCGCCCGTACGGAGTCCAGCCGCGATCACCTCGTCGAGCGTGCTCGGGAACACGCCGATGACGACGCGGGGGAGCGTGACCCCTTCGGCGGCCAGGCGCTGCCAGGAGCCGAGGTGGTCGTCCATGACGAGGTCGACCAGACCGACCACGCCGAGTGCGAACAGCTCACGGATCCGGCGAAGTCGCGCGTCGGCCAGAGCCTGCGGGTCGTCGCTCACCTGCGGCATCAGCGCGAACCAGTCGCCTTCGGTACAGATCCCGTCGAACGACACCCCGTACAGGCGTTGGGCGGCGGTGTTGAGCCAGCCGCTGTGCGCGTCCCCGGCCATGAGGACGACCGGGTGCGCGCCGCTCACGGCGTCCAGCTCGGCGGTCACGGGCTCACGCGACCACGACGACATCCGGTGGCCGAATCCGACCACCACCGCGTCAGCAGGTCCCTCGAGAGATGCGATGTGATCCGCGACGCGCCGGCAAACTTCCCGCGGGTCGGAGGTTCCCGCCGTGTCGATGCGCAAGGCCGACTGGGCCCACTGCTCGAAGTGGGTGTGCTCGTCCCACAGGCCGGGGGCGACCCAGCGGCCGTCGCCTTCTACGACGACGGCACCGCTCGGATCGAGGTCGACGCCTATCGCCGCGATCCGGCCGTCGGCCAGCAGCACGTCGACCGGGTCGCCCGGTTCGCCGTCCAGCGGTACGCGTCGTACGGACCGCAGCAGTGTCGTCGTCATCTCAGACCTCCGCGGCGAGTCTAGGGCTGGCGCAGCGATGCCCCCGGAGCGGGTCCGGGGGCATCGACGGTGTGCGTCAGCGCAGGTCTTCCGGGTTGTGGAGCTTGCTGCTGTCGTACGACTGCTTGGCCTTCTTCGCCCCGCCCGTCAGGGCATCGAGGCCGGTCTTACCCGTGTTCTCCTCAGGCAGGATCAGCCACCCGAGCACGTACAGGATTGGTCCGATGCCTGTGAAGGCGACGAGGAGGAACGTGATGACCCGGACGATGCTCGCGTCAACGTTCAGGTACTTGGCGATGCCGCCGGCGACGCCGGCGACGAGGTGGTCTGATGACCTGGTCAGCTGCTGTGCCATGAGGGTGTTTCCTTTCGGGTTGAGAAGTCAGTTGCGGGCGGCGAGAAGACCGATGATGCCGACCGCGACGAGTGCCGCGGGAACGGCGATCTTGACGATGAGAGCCGTGGGTGTGGCGATGAACGTTGTCCACAGTAGGGCGAACCCCACCACCAGCGCAGTGAGACCGACGACGAGGGACAGGACGTCCACCGGACGGCCTTTCATCCGGTCACGTCCAGGTTGCCAGACGTCACCGTGATGGAGAGCGTGAGGGTCGGTTCGCTCGGATCGGTGATGCGATGCCATTCGCCCCCCTGACCTTGGGGACCGTCGGGCATCGTCGCGCCGAACTGGGCGTCATAGATCACCGTGACGTTCCCCGTCGCAGGAAGAGCCACCTGTGCGTTGCCGCCCTCGACCTGGATGGTGACGGTCTTGTCTCCATCGATCTGTGACTGCGACAGATCGAGCTCGTAGTCCCCGGTGAAGGAGATCTGTGATGGCAAGCCGCTGGTGGAGGAGGAACCCTGGCCAAACGTGCTGGTCGCGCTGTTGGTCGAGCTGCTGACTGCTCCGGTGATGAGGACCAGTGCCACGGCGATCGCGATGAACCCGCTCGGGCGGCCCACGAAAGCCCCGACGATGAGTGCGAGCCCGACACCGACGAGGCCGACGGCCAGATACGTGACGGGAGGTACTTGGACGAACGCGCCGAGCAGAGACATCATCGCGAAGATCGCTGCGATGGCCACCCCGGAGACGAGGGCGATGACGCGCGAGCGTCGCAGGGGGACGGCCGCGGCGGGCCGCTCGTACAGGCCGATCGGGTCCGGGACCGCGTAGTACGTGGCGCACTCCTGCGCCGTCAACGGCTGGCCCCATCGGTTGGTCGGACGCCACGGACCGGCGGGCGTCGTGATGATCAGCTCGCCCGGAGGAGGGGACAGCAGCGGCCACCCCCCTCCCAGGGGAGCGGAGAGCATGGAGGCGTTGCTCTGCCGTCCCAGGTCGCCTGCGGAGACGGCTGAGGCCTTCATGCCGGGCCGCAGCTGCGACGCGTACAGGATCCCGAGGACGACCATGGTCGGGAGCAGACTGGCGTTGAACGCCACCCCGACGAGGATGAGAACCACGAGGGCCGCGCCGACGACGACGACCGTCCAGGTATGGCTCCGGACTCGCGCCACCTTCGGGAAGGCCCGCACCAACGCCGGCTGGGCCGTGCCGCGTGGAAGCAGCAGCCACGCGGCCCCGTACAGGACGAGCCCCACGCCCGAGCTCAGCGCGATGATGACGGCGGCGAGCCGTACGAGCATGGGGTCTACCTGGTAGTGCTCGGCGATGCCCCCGCACACCCCGGCCACGCGCGCGTCGGACACGCTGCGCTGGAGGAGGTCGGTGGTCGCCACCCATCTATTTTGCCAAGTGGCCCACAGCCTCCACATAGGGGTGCACCCCTGCTAGCCCCCGGAGTTGGTCACCCGGCTGGGCGCGAAGGGCCTCGACGTGTGAGGCTTTTCCCGATGACTGAGCGTGACAGCCCTCGTCTCGGCCCGGATACGTCCGCGCCGAGGCCTTCGCTCGCCGAGATCGCGGCGCAGCTCGACAGGCAGACGGTCGCTGGCCCGTCCGCGACAGCGCCGGTCGAGGCGCCGAAACAGCTCCGTGCGACCAGGGTCGCGTCGGGAGCCTGGCTCGGCGGGGTCTGTACGGGACTGGCAGCTCACCTCGGCTGGCCCGTGCTGCTCATCCGCGCGATCGTGGTCGCGCTCGCCGGCGTACTGCTCGTCGGCGCGGTGGTGTACGCGGTGCTGTGGCTCGCGATGCCGATCGACCGCAGCCCTGCGGCGCCGGGCATCGACGCGGCGACCCGCACCGGGATGCGTACCCAGACCTCGGTCCGCTCGTCCGACATCGGCGAGCGTCTCGCGTTGCTGCTGCTCGGCGTCGGTGTTGCCCTGCTTGTCCAGTTCCTTGTCCCGAGCTGGCAGGTCGTCCCGTTCTGGCCCATGGTCGTGTTCGCCGTCGGAGTCGCGCTCGTCTGGACGCAAGCAGACAGCCTTATGCCTCGGATCGGGCGCCGCCGCCGGATGCGTGCGGTGATGCAGGCGCTCCTGGGCATCGCGCTGATCGCAGGCGGGATCGTGCTGACCATCTCCCGCGGGTTCGGGATCCGGGCGCTCACCACGCCCCAGTGGACAGGCGTCATCCTGTTCGTGGTGCTGCTCGCCGTTGCGGCACCGTGGGCGTTCCGTACCCGCACCGCCCTCACGGTCGCCCGCGAGCAGGAGCTGCTCGCCAACGCGCGCGCCGACGTTGCCTCGCACCTGCACGACTCCGTACTCCAGACCCTCGCGCTCATCCAGCGACAGGCCGACGATCCGAGAGCGGTCGCGGCCCTGGCACGCAAGCAGGAGCGCGAGCTGAGGCAGTGGCTGTACGGGGAGTCGCACGAGGCGGACACGATCAAGACGGCGCTCGAGGCGGCCGCGGCCGAGGTCGAGGACGACGGTGGCGTGACCGTGGATCTGGTTGTCGTGGGCGATCATGAGCTGGATGTGCGGATGGATGCGCTCGTACGGGCGAGCCGCGAGGCGATGCTCAACGCCGCGAAGCATTCGGGCGCGGACCGGGTCGACGTGTACGCGGAGATCCTCGACGACGTCGCTGAGGTGTACGTTCGCGACCGGGGCCAGGGCTTCGAAGTCGGCTCCGTGTCCGATGACAGGATGGGAGTGCGAGGCTCGATCGTCGACCGCATGGCCCGCCACGACGGTACGGCGAGGATCCGGTCGGTCCCCGGAGAAGGCACCGAAGTCTGGCTTCGAATGGAACTGGAGTGAGCATGACCGACAGCACCGCACAACACCCGTCCCGACAGCGCGTCGTGATCGTCGACGACCACGCGATGTTCCGTGCCGGCGTCAAGCACGAGATCGGACCGCTGGTCAGCGTGGTGGGGGAGGGCTCCGACGTCGAGACCGCGGTGACGACCGTACTGGCGACCACGCCCGATGTCGTACTCCTCGACGTGCACCTCCCCGGTGGTGGCGGGATCGAGGTCATCAAGCAGGTCCACGAGAAGGACCCGGACATCAAGTTCCTCGCGGTGTCCGTGTCGGACGCCGCCGAGGACGTCATCGGCGTGATCCGTGCGGGAGCGCGCGGATACGTGACGAAGTCGATCAACGGTCTCGAGCTGGTCGACGCGATCAGGCGCATCGCCGACGGCGACGCCGTCTTCTCGCCGCGCCTGGCCGGATTCGTCCTCGATGCGTTCTCCGGCTCCATCGACATCGCTGCCGTCGACGAGGATCTCGATCGGCTGAGCCAGCGGGAGCGCGAGGTGCTCCGACTCATCGCGCGCGGTTACGCGTACAAGGAGATCGCCCGCGAGCTGTTCATCTCGATCAAGACCGTCGAGACCCACGTCTCGAGCGTGCTCCGCAAGCTCCAGCTCTCCAACCGCCACCAGCTCACCCGCTGGGCGACCGACCGGCGACTGGTCTGACGGTACGAACGGGCGCGCTCCGATCCGTACGCCCGTCTCTACGCCGAGCGCGTGCTAGGCCCTGCGGCCTCGGGTGGCGAAGCCCCAGATGAGGAGCACGATCACGCTGCCGCCGATGGCGAGCAGCCAGGTACGGATCTCGAAGAACGAGCCGAGCGTCACGTTGAAGAGCGCGCTGCCGAGGAAGCCTCCCAAGAGCGCTCCGACGATGCCGAGGAGGAGGGTGGCGAGCCAGCCGCCCCTTTGCTTACCGGGCAGGATCGCCTTCGCAATCGCTCCAGCGACGAGTCCCAACACGATCCAACCGAGGATGCCCATACACCGACACTAGGCCGAGGCAGCAAACGGCGGCGCGATCTCGAAACTCCTACACGAGTGCGCGCAACGGAGCGATCACCCGCTCCGACAGGCGCGCCGCCACCGACCGCGTACGCCATCTAGCTTCGCTGAGCTCGGCGCAGTTCTGGAGGTCGTTGGCGAACACCTGCTCGAGGGTCTGCGCGACCTCGGCCGAGAAGATCTCGACGTTGATCTCGTAGTTGCCCGCGAGACTGAGGCGGTCGAGGTTGGCCGTGCCGACCGTCGACCAGACACCGTCGATCGTGGCGGTCTTCGAGTGGATCATCGCGTTCTGGTACAGGTACAGCTTCACGCCGCCGGCGAGCAGGTCGTCGTAGCAGCCGCGGCTCATCCAGTCCGCGAGTGCGTGGTTCGACTCGTCGGGCACGATGATTGAGACCTCCACGCCGCGCTCGGCCGCGTTGAGCAACGACCGGGTGAGGTCGGGGTCCGGGATGAAGTACGCATGGGTCAGCATGATCCGGCTCGTCGCCCGATCGATGGCCTCCAGGTACATGTTGCGGATCGGGTAGACCATGTAGCGCGGCAGGTTCCGGTGGACGGTCACACGCGGCTCCCAGCTCCGCGTCGGCACCGGCAGCTGCGGGCGGTACCCGCCGGGCCCGGAGTTCCAGTGGTCGACGAAGGCGAAGTCGAGCTCGGCGACGACCGGGCCGAGGAGCCGTACGTGGGTGTCGCGCCAGTACCGCTCGTACAGGGCCCCGATGTTGTAGCCGCCCACGAAGCCCGTGGTGTGGTCGACGACGAGGATCTTGCGGTGGTCGCGCCCCGCGTTGCGTGGGTCGAGCATGTGCAGGCCGCCGCCGCCGAACAGCGGATGCCGGCGCACCGCGATGGACGGTGGGAACTGGAAGAACGGGGGACGTACGACGAGGTTCGCGAACGTGTCGTACGTGATGTACACCTTCACGCCGCGCTCCGCGGCCGCGATCAGTGCGTCCTTGAACGTCTGTCCGACTTCGTCGCCCTTCCAGATGAAGGTCTCGAAGTAGATGACCTCTCTCGCGTCCGCGATCGCCGTCAGCATGTCCTCGTACAGGTCCTTGCCGTACGTGTAGACGGTGATCTCGGCACCGGCCGCGTCGGTGTCGACAGGCGGCAGTACGGGGAACGTCGCGGCGGGCCGGTGCTTTCGGCCGCTGTAGCGGGCCGCATAGATGCCGCTGATGACCGCCGCCTCCACCCCGAACGCAAGGGTCGCGGCCGCGACTGCGAGCCGCCCCAGCCGTGCTCGTTCACCCATGCCTGCCAGCGTAGCGGCGCCGGCACGGAGGCCCGGGAGCGCGGATCGGGTCGCAGAGCCTCGCGATCGTTGTTATCAGCCCCATTTCGGGGCGTCAGGTCCTCAAAAGCCTCGCGTTCGTGGTTATCGGGTCCCAGAAGCCCTCGGTAACCACGAACGCGTGGGCCGACGTCTCGCGACTGGTCATGCGGCGCTTCATAACCCTGATCGCGAGGCTCTCAGCGCGCCAATCACCGCCAGCTGCGTTCACGAGGTTCCCCAGGACCCCGCCTCGGTGCCAGGGCCCGGCCGTGCCGTACGGAGTGCTGGAGCGTCGGAGGGCGCCAGTAGAGTGCGAGGCGCGATGACCGATTCACTGTTCCCTGATCTGTTCAGCTTCGACGAGGCGCCTGCGGCTCTTGCGCCGCAGCCGGCGGCCCCACCTGTCGAGGCCGCGCCCGCTCAGGAGCGCCAGCTCAAGCCGCATCGCAAGGTCGACCTGCTCAAGGGCCTCAACCCGCCGCAGCGGGAGGCCGTGCTGCACGAGGGGTCGCCGGTCCTTGTCGTCGCCGGGGCAGGATCGGGCAAGACGCGGGTGCTCACGCGGCGGATCGCCCATCTCGTCTCGGAGCGGAACGTACATCCCGGGGCCATCCTCGCCATCACGTTCACGAACAAGGCGGCCGCCGAGATGCGGTCGCGAGTCGGTGAGCTCGTGGGCGGACGCGCCAAGCTGATGTGGGTGTCGACGTTCCACTCGGCGTGCGTACGGATCCTGCGCCAGGAGATCGGCAACTTCGGCCTCAAGCGCACGTTCTCGATCTACGACGACACAGATTCCAAGCGGCTCATGACGATGGTCGCCAACGAGCTCAACATCGATCCGAAGCGCTTCCCGCCGCGCCAGCTGCTCAACTGGGTCTCGGACCAGAAGAACGACCTCGTCGACTACGAGACCGCCATCAAGAACGCGGTCGGGCCGGTCCAGGAGACGTACGCGCAGGCGTACGCCACGTACCAGCGACGCCTCGCCGCGGCGCAGGCGCTCGACTTCGACGACCTCATCATGACGACCGTGAACCTGTTACAGGCGTTCCCGCACATCCGCGAGGACTATCGACGTCGGTTCCGGCATGTGCTCGTCGACGAGTACCAGGACACCAACCACGCGCAGTACGTGCTCGTGCGCGAGCTGTGCGGCCCGATCGCCGACACCGGCAACACCAAGAACGTCGAGCCCGCCGAGCTCATGGTGGTCGGCGACTCCGACCAGTCCATCTACGCCTTCCGCGGGGCGACGATCCGCAACATCCTGGACTTCGAGAAGGATTTTCCTGGCGCTCGTACGATCCTGCTCGAGCAGAACTACCGCTCGACGGGCAACGTGCTCAGCGCCGCGAACGCAGTCATCTCCCGCAACCCCAACCGGCCGGCGAAGCGGCTCTGGTCCGAGGCCGGGGACGGTCCGATGCTCGTCGGCTACGTCGCCGACACCGACCAGGCCGAGGCTCAGTTCGTCGCGTCGGAGATCGACAAGCTCGCCGACGCGGGCCTGGGAACGTACGGCGACACCGCCGTCTTCTATCGCACGAACGCCCAGTCGCGATCGTTCGAAGAGGTGTTCATCCGCGTCGGACTGCCGTACAGGGTCGTCGGCGGTGTCCGCTTCTACGAGCGCAAGGAGATCCGCGACGCCATCGCCTATCTGCGGGCGATCGCCAACCAGGCCGACGACGTCTCCGTACGACGCATCCTCAACGAGCCCAAGCGCGGCATCGGCGACACCTCGGAGGCGGCTGTCGAGGAGTTCGCGATCTCCCAGAGGATCCCGTTCGGCGAGGCGCTGGACCGCGCCGGCGAGATCAACGGGCTGCAAGCCCGCGCGGTCACCCAGCTCACGGCCTTCTCGACGATGATGGCCCGCCACCGCGACCTGGTGGCCAAAGGGGCGCCGGCCGACGAGGTGCTCAAGAGCATCCTGTTCGACTCGGGGATCGTCGACGCGCTCGCGGCGTCGACCGACCCGCAGGATGCGACCCGGATCGAGAACCTCAACGAGCTGGTGAACGTCGCGGCGGAGTTCGTCGCGTCGGCGAACGCGGTCGACGTCACCGTGGGGGACGAGCAGGGCGAAGAGCTCGTCGGGGCCCCCGAGCCCGACGACTCGCTGCCCGCGTTCCTCGAGCGGATCGCCCTCGTCGCCGACTCCGACCAGATCCCCGACGAGGGCCAGGGCGTGGTCACGCTGATGACGCTGCACACAGCGAAGGGCCTCGAGTTCGACACGGTGTTCCTCACCGGCATGGAGGACGGCGTCTTCCCCCACGAGCGGGCGATGAACGACCCCAGCGAGTTGGAGGAGGAGCGCCGCCTCGCGTACGTGGGGATCACGCGCTCGCGCCGCAACCTCTACCTCACCCGCTCGCTCGTACGGGTCGCGTTCGGCAGTCCGAAGTCGAACCCGCCGAGCCGTTTCATCGACGAGATCCCCGCCCACCTGTTCGACTGGCGCCGGCTCGGACCGACCCTGAGCGGCTACCACGCGCAGCCCTCGCGGATCGAGTCCCGGTACGGCCAGGGGAGCGGCATTGCGCGCGGTGGTGTCCAGGTCGGCTTCAACCGCTCGTCCGCGCCACGGACGATCCCATCGCTGGCGCCGGGCGACAAGGTGCTGCACACCTCGTTCGGGCTCGGTACGGTGCTGACGGTCTCGGGCGCCGGCGACAGCTCGAAGGCAGACGTCGACTTCGGCTCGTTCGGGGTCAAGCGACTGGCGCTCAAGGTCGCGCCGCTCGAAAAGCTCTAGCCCGCGCACAACCCTTCGAGCTCGGTCGGCTCAGGCCAGCACCCGTACCGGCAGCTCCGTCTCGACCGCGCCGTGGGGTCCGCGCTCGACGCGGTAGGCCGGGTGCTCGGCCTCCTCGGAGATCGCCTCGACGAGTCGGCCGTCATGGAACACGAGCGCGGTGTGCTGGTCGACGGCATAGCCAGCGGGAAGGGCGCCGGAGGCAACCCAGCCGAGGTACTTCTCGCGCCGGTCGGGCTCCTCGAGGTAGTGCGGACACGCGCTGCCGGGCAGGAAGCCGAGGCCGTCGGAGAGAGGGGCGAGCGAGCCGTACGAGTCGGTGGACGACGCCTCGAACCAGCAGTTCATCCCCGCACTGATGCCGGCGAGGATCGTGCCGTTCGCGGCGGCGGTGCGCAGGATGTCGGGCAGTCCGTGCAGCCGCCAGACGGCGAGCAGGTTCGCGGTGGACCCGCCACCCACGTACACGACGTCCTGGGTGAGGAGCATCGCCGGATCGAGGTAGCCCCAGGGGTCGTGGCAGAACAGCGAAAGGACCGAGGGCTGGGCACGACCGGTGAAGGCGGCGACGAACGTCTCGATGTACGGGTCGGCGTCGCCGCTCGCGGTCGGTACGAAGCAGACCTTCGGCTCGTCCTTGCCGGTCAGCGCCAGGAGGTGGTCGTCGATGGCGGATGCGCCGTCGAGAGTCGAGAAGCCGCCGCCACCGAGAGCGAGAACCGTGCCGATCATGGGAGCGAGACTAACGGCCGTGCCAGGACAGGCCGCCGGTTTCTCAGAGGGTCAGATCGTGACGCCGTGCTTGAGCAGGAACGGCACCGGGTCGGCCGCCGTGTACGGGTCCCCGACGGTCGCGCTCGGCGGGTAGTACTCGAAGTGGGTGTGGTATCCGAACGCACGGCCGGTCATGCCGACGTAGCCGATGAGCTGACCGGCCTTGACCACGGTGCCCGGCTGGACGATCTTGGCGGACATGTGCGCGTACAGGGTGCGGCTGCCGTCGGTGTGCATGATCACGACGTGCGTGCCGGCCCAGCTTCCGCCGTCCGACGCCACGACGACACCGGAGCCTGCTGCACGGATGGGAGTGCCATACGGAGCGACGAAGTCGACGCCGGTGTGGTAGCGGGACCAGACGCCGTACTCACCGAAGACCGCACCTCGCGTGTACGAGCCGGGCGCGATCGGTGTGACCCACGGGATGGAGTCGTCGACGGTGGCGAGCAGGGCCAGCGTCGCGGCATCGACGGCGTTGGGCTTGCTCGCGGTCGAGGTGATCAACGTCCCGGCCTTCTTCGCGGCAGCAGCCGCCGCGGCCGCGTCGGCGATGCGCTGGGCCTCGGTCGAGATAGCGGTGTTCGCGGAGGTGAGGGCCGCCGCACGCTGATCGGCCGCAGAGGTCGCAGCGGCTTCGGTGACCTGGGCAGCGGTGTCGGAGAGCGACATGCCGCGGGCTGATTCCTGCTGGGCGGCGACGGCGTTGGTGAGCTCGGACCGTACGGCGCTGCGGCTCAGGTCGGCGTCGGTGCCGGACGAATTAGCGGCCGCGACGGTCGTCGTGTCCGTGCCGTCGGTGCTGGTGCTCGGCGTGGCGCGGGTCACATCGGAGGAGCCGGAGATCGCGGATCCGTCGGTGGTGACGGCGGTGGAGTACGGGGCGGAGGTCGCGCTGACGGCGCCGACGACGAACAGTCCGATACACGCGATGAGCACGGCCGTGACGCCTTGCTTCACGAGCGCTGAGACGGAGATCTTGTCGCCCTCATCCTCGAGAAGGTCGAACTCGGCGAGCAGAGCGTCATCGCCGGCAGCGCGACGCGCGGCCACTCGACGTGATCCCTGAGACACCGAACCAACTCCCCAAGCCGACTACGTGACCGTCAGCGTAGGCGCCGTGACCGGTCAGATGAACTCCTGTGAGGTGACACTAACACTTCTCTCAGACTTGGGGCAATTCTCTCAGAAAGTCGAAGATCTGCTGTGTGGTTCCTGAGAGTGGGTGTCGTTGAAACGTTGACGGGGGACCGCGACGCGCCGCGCCCGGATCCTCGGTTCCACGAGCGGTGGCGCCGCGCACTAGTCTCTTTTTCACTGACACCCGACGAGGGGAATCTACGTGGACCTGTACGAGTTCCAGGCCAGGGATGTGTTCGAGCACCATGGCGTTCCGGTGCTGCGCGCCGGGACGGCGACAGGCCCGTACGCAGCAGGCGCCATCGCCGAAGCGTTCGACGTCGGCGTCGTGGTCGTCAAGGCGCAGGTGAAGACCGGCGGCCGCGGCAAGGCCGGCGGTGTCAAGCTCGCCCGCTCCCCGCAAGAGGCCGTTGACCGGGCGCGGGACATCCTCGGCATGGATATCAAGGGACACACCGTGCACCGTGTCATGGTCGCCGAGGGCGCCGACATCGACCAGGAGTACTACTTCTCCCTGCTCGTGGACCGCGGCGAGCGCAGCTACCTCGCGCTGTGCTCCCGTGAGGGCGGGGTCGAGATCGAACAGCTCGCCGAGGAACGGCCCGAGGCCCTGTACCGCCAGAAGATCGACCCTCTCGTCGGGTTGGACGAGACTGCGGCGCGCGAGATCGTACAGGGTGTCGGTTTCGACGCGGCGGACCACGACGAGCTCGTCCACGTCCTCGTACAGCTCGGCAAGGTCTTCCACGACGAGGACGCCACGCTCGTCGAGGTGAACCCGCTCGTACGCACTGTGGCGGGCCGGATCATCGCGCTCGACGGCAAGGTGACACTCGACGACAACGCCGACTTCCGTCACCCCGACCACGAGGCGTACCACGAGGCGGCCGAGGGCGACCCGCTCGAGGCTCGGGCGCGGGAGAAGAACCTCAACTATGTGAAGCTCGACGGGTCCGTCGGTGTGATCGGCAACGGCGCGGGTCTCGTCATGAGCACGCTCGACGTCGTCGCGTACGCAGGCGCCGATCTGCCAGGCTCCCCCCGGCCGGCGAACTTCCTCGACATCGGCGGCGGCGCCTCGGCGCAGGTCATGGCCGACGGGCTCGACATCATCCTGTCCGACGACCAGGTGAAGTCGGTGTTCGTCAACGTCTTCGGCGGGATCACGGCCTGCAGCGAGGTCGCGCGTGGGATCGTGCAGGCGCTCGCGATGCTGGGGGACCGGGAGACCAAGCCGATCGTCGTACGGCTCGACGGCAACGCGGTGGAGCAGGGCCGGCTGATCCTCGCCGATGCGAATCACCCGCTGGTCACGGTGGTCGACACGATGGACGACGCGGCGCGTGTGGCGGCAAATCTCGCCTCCGCCTCCACCTCCGCCGCCGAGCTGGCTGCGGCCAGGTAGAGGGGTAACGCACCATGGCCATCTTTCTCGACTACACCTCCAAAGTCGTCGTCCAGGGCATGACGGGCGGCGAGGGGCGTAAGCACACCCAGCGAATGATCATGTCCGGCACGCGCATCGTCGGGGGCGTCACCCCTGGCAAGGGCGGCCAGTCTGTACGGTTCGAGGAGGATCCCGTACCGGTGTTCAACTCGATGCACGACGCGGTCGCCGAGACCGGCGCCGACGTCAGCGTCGTGTTCGTGCCGGCGCCGTACGCCAAGGCGGCGGTCATGGAGGCGATCGATGCCCGCGTACCGCTCGTGGTGTGCATCACCGAGGGCATCCCTGTACGGGACACGGCCGAGTTCTTCAGCGCCGCCGAGAAGAGCGGCGCGACCCGCATCATCGGGCCGAACTGCCCCGGCCTCATCTCACCCGGGCGTTCGAACGCGGGCATCATCCCGGCCAACATCGCCGGCCGCGGCCGGATCGGGCTGGTGTCCAAGTCCGGCACGTTGACGTACCAGATGATGTACGAGCTGGCCGAGTTCGGCTTCTCGACCGCTGTCGGCATCGGTGGCGACCCGATCATCGGTACGACCCACATCGACTGTCTTCGCGAGTTCGAGGCGGACCCCGAGACCCAGGCCATCATGATGATCGGCGAGATCGGCGGCGACGCCGAGGAGCGGGCGGCTGAGTTCATCGCCTCGAACGTGACCAAGCCCGTGGTCGGCTACGTCGCCGGATTCACCGCCCCCGAGGGTCGCACGATGGGCCACGCCGGCGCGATCGTGTCCGGTTCGGCAGGCACGGCGGAGGCCAAGAAGAACGCGCTGGAAGCGGTCGGTGTCCGAGTCGGGAAGACCCCGAGCGGTGCGGCGGCGCTCATGGCCGACATCATGCGTACGATGCCGCGCGGCTGAGCCGTACGGCCTGAGCCGGGAAGCCTCAGCCGCCCTGCGTCGCCCGCTGGCCGGCGCGGCTGGTGGCAGCGGCCCAGTCGGCGTCGGTGAAGTCGAACGTTGATGACGGGGTGGCGAGCAGGTAGATCACGCGGGTGCCGACGCTCGCGACGCCGACCCGGAAGATGAACGTCGTCGTTGGGTTCGTGGATTGCGTGAGTGTGCGCCAGAAGCCGGTCACGGCCTGGCCGTTCGCACCGGTCGCAGCGATGTCGCCCGTGTTGCCCAGCTTCGCCGTGGCTGTACGGGCGGGGCACGCGGTGATCGACGTCTTCAACTGCGTCGCGAAGGCCGCGGCGGCGTCGGGGGTGTCGAAGTCGAGGATGATCTCGTCGAGGCCGAAGTCCTTGGGGACCTTCGTGTCCTCCGTGAGCAGGTACGTGCGTTGGCGCCTCTGGTTCGGGCCGGCCACGTTCGAGAAGGTCACGTTCTCGCAGGCGCTGCCCTGGCTGGTCACGGTCGTCTTCGGTGCCGTCGCGTTCCAGCGGCCCATGCCCGTGCTGATGCGGGGGAGGTCGGAGACGGTCAGCCAACCCGGTACGGCGCTGTTCGGCGGCATCCCGGTGATCGCGGTCGGGGTCGCGCTGCAGCCGCCTCCTGCCGAGGAGCACACCGCGCTCACGGTCGTCCCGGCGACGGCGAGGACGCTCTCGTACGTGACCGGAGTGCTCGCCTGCGCGACGTCGTACGTGAGGATCATCGAGCCTGTACGGATGAGGATCACCGTGTGGTACTGCGCGGTCGGGTCCTGGATCACGGCCGTGACACCGACGGCCTCGTCACCGAGCGAGGAGATCGTGGCGCCGTTCGTGAGATAGACCGGGATGTTGCTGCATTGGCCCAGTTGGGTGAGGCGTTGCGCATACACCTGACTGGCCTCGGCCGATGTCGCGTAGCTCGTGATGCGATGCAGGAGTGAGGCGCCCGTTGCGCTGAGCTTGCGTTGGGCCTGGGCGACCGGGGTCGGCAGGTCGGGCGACGCCACGAAGCACAGGGGAGCCGCCGAGTCCTGGGTCACCGTCGACTCGGTCTTCTGCTCGGTCCACTGACCGGGCCCGACGCCGTTGAGCTGGCTCGGCGAGACGAGCCGCTCGACGAGCGCTGCGGCGGTCTGGCTGCTCGCTGCAGCGCTCGGTGTACCGCGGTTGGCCCAGACGAGGAAGCCGGAGACCAGCGCGATCGTGAGGACCAGCGCGGCAGCCCCGATCTGGATCGGGCGGCGTCGCCACAGGTGCCTTACGCCCGCGCGCTTGGTGCGGGCGGGAGCCGTCTCGGCCGGCACTGTGCCGGGCTCCGCTTCTTCAGAGGGCACGCCGTAGGTCGGTGCTGGCTGCTCCACCAGGGCGGTCGGACCGGTCGTGACGCCGGCCGGCTCGAGCCACGCGGCCGTCGCAGGAGCCTGTACGGAGTCGGTCGTGGACTGACCCACGGGAGCGATGAACGACGGGGGCTTGACGATCGGAGCCGGGGGGTCGGGCGTTGTCGCCCTCGTCGCCGAGGAGCCGGCCGAGACCGGGGTGGCGATGCCAGCCGCCGCGGGTTCCGGCTCTGCCGCCCGCGAAGACGGCCGGCGCGACAGCCAGAGCGTGTCCTCATCCTCGGAATCGTCAGAGGGCCGCGCGTAGGCACGGTGGGCGACCGGTGCGTCCCCCTCCTGGATCGAGATGGCCGTCGGCGCCTGGCCGACAGCTGGTGGCGGTACTGCTGACGCGGGAAGAGGGGCACCGGTCCAGTCGTCGTCGGGTACGGAGCCCGGGGCCACTGAACGACCCGCACGCTCGCGGGCCGCCAAGGCCTCCCGCCGTTCCGCCGGCGACATCGGTTGCGGAGTCGTCGGCAGCGCCGGCGCTTCGCGGCGCCGCTTCTCGGCAAGCGTCGGACTCTGGGCAGCCCTCGAGGCACCAGGCGTCGGCTCCACGGGGATGGCGTGCCAGGCTCCCGCGTCCTCTTCTGTCGCGCTCTGCCGTGCGGGCTCTGGCGCCACTGCCGGCTGCTCGAGCGTCCCAGCGGATGCCGGGACCGAGCCTTGATCCTCCCAGGAGTGACGGGCACGACCGGGCGCGGCCGGAGGCTGCGGTGCGGGCTCGAGAGTCGCCGGCGGCGGTGTCGGCCACGCCGGACCGTCGGTCTTCTGGGAGACGGACGTGCGTTCGGGCCACGCAGGGGCCTCGGCGTCGTCCATCGAGAACCTGCCGCGAACCGCGGCGGGGGTCTGCTGAGTCTGCGGGGCGGACTCGTCTGCGTCCGCGGCGAACCGACCTCCCCGTGCGGGGG
>Ga0182021_10000422_pt1 | contig 44590 bp, 40 predicted proteins | sample 612E3MmetaG_FD_120493 | JGI IMG/M metagenome (GOLD analysis project Ga0182021, IMG submission 120493) | Permafrost microbial communities from Stordalen Mire, Sweden - 612E3M metaG (Illumina Assembly) | ecosystem: Environmental > Terrestrial > Soil > Wetlands > Permafrost | place: Sweden... | reverse complement strand
TGCCAGCCGTTCAGGTGAGGGACCTGCACGCCGTTCGGCGGGAAGCGGTACCAGTACTGCACGGAGTCGCCCGCAAACGTCTTCGGCCGGTCAAGCAGGATCCGGCTGAACCCCGTGTTGTACCCGATGTTGTCGTCGGCCCGGTCGAACTCGCCCGCCAGCTCCAGGTTGAGGAGCAGATTGGCCGGATCGGTAACGTCGGCGCCCGCGCTCGATCGATAGATCCGGTATCCTTCAAAATCGTATTTCCTGGAGACCGGATCGAGCGACAGCTCCGATGAAGACCTGTCCCAGTACACGGCGACATCCTGATTCTCGACCTCCACCCGCACTTTCGGCGGCCGCGGAGGCTGCGGGAGCCTGTAGTGATCCAGGGTGAGGTTGCCGTTCAGGTCTTCGCCAGGATCCAGCCGGTTGTTGCCGTTGACATCCTCCCCGTCGTAGGCCTGCTGACAGAGGCCGGCACTGGCAATAAGGGTCTTCCGCTGATCCCGGGTGTCGAGCCGTGCGGGAAGTGTCCCGGACTTCTTGGCGCAGATGACCCCGAGGACCACCGTGACGGAATCGCCGGGTTTCAAAGCCGGAAAAGGTCCGGTGGAGAGCAGGGTCGTCAGGTTGAGCGGCTGGGTCCTCAGGAAGTCGATCTTCGGCTGGGGCAGCGAGGACGCAAGCCGGTCGAACCTGCTCCGTGAACCGAGGATGTTTTCCGCATCGTCCTGAGGGGAGTAGTAGTCCAGGTCGCCGCTGGCGCTGTTGAACACCCAGGCATTGTACATGGTCTTGGTGTGGAGGTCCGCCAGGGAGTCGATGCCGTTCGGAAACGGGAGGGCGCCGAGGAGTTTTACCCCGACGTAGCTGTCAGCAGCGGGGGGTGTCGGGATGCCGTCGTAATCGAACGTATAACCCATACGGAGGGAATCGGAATACCCGTTCCCGCCGTGCGAGAAATAGCCAGGCGTCCCGGGGCGGACGTTGTTCGTATTGCGGACGACATTGTTGGTCCAGAGCCCGACATACAGGGAATCCAGGGTATCGCGGCCTGCATTGTACACAGTATAGTTGAGGATGACGAAGAAGTCTGCAAAAGGGAAGTTCCATGCATAACTTTCCTGATGCACCCGGAGGCCGAGAGGGACCGTCTGATCCGGAGCGGTGCTGTCACGAAGAACGAGGTCGTTGTACTCGGCCAGGAAATCCTGGTGGCTGACGGCGCCGGGGTCGAAGTACTGGGACTCGGAGAGCGTCGAGCGTTGAACGATTGACGAACCCGGGAGGGAGACAAACTCCATCCCTTTGCCCGTGTTGGTCGAGATCCGGTCGCTGGATCCCGTGCTGACATGGATCTGGCCGCTGTTCCTGGAGAGGGCCCCCACCCAGAGTCCCCCCTGGTACATGTGTTCGATGCGCGAACCGCGCGGGTACTCGCAGGAAGGCTGGTTCGGCCAGTAGGCGTTGCGTGTGCCGATCGTTCCGAAGTTTGTGACCGTCAGCGCGATATTGCCGGCGGTCGTTGTGTTCCGGTCGGTATCATCGGTGAGCTTTGACACCCGCGAAAACTTTTCCTGTCCAGCCGCCTCGCCGGGAGACAGAACCGAACAGGAAGAGACCACCAGGAAGAGAATCGCAAATCGGGGCAGGAATCGCATGCACATGGGGGAAAACATGACAAGCAGTGTGCTGTAGTGGGCGGCCTTCAATATACCCCGGCTCAGAAGGAAAGTCAATACAATGCAGTCATCGGTAATGCATTGATAACACTTCGCCGCGCCATGCAGCAGCTCCCTGATCAACTGAGCGTTCGATTGCCGGGGACCGGAAGGCCCACGCCGCAGCGAGCCAGGGCAACTTCCCCCGGATGCCGGCTTTGCGTCTGAGGGAAGTTCTTTCTACCATGGGTCATCCCTGCAGGTGTTCAGGAATCTCGTCACCATGACCGGTTCATGACTTTTCTCAATCCTCTTGTGCTGTTCGGCCTCGCCGCCGCCGCCATCCCGGTTCTGATCCACCTGCTGAACCTCAGGAAGCTCCGCACAGTCGAATTCAGCTCGCTTCGGTTCCTCAAGGAGCTCCAGCGCTCTTCCATCCGCCGCATCCGGATCCGCCAGTGGATTCTGCTTGCGCTCAGGACGCTGCTCATCGTCGCCCTGGTCCTGGCATTTTCGCGACCCGCTCTGCGGGGCTCGATGGCCGGACTGATCGGGGGGCGGGCGGCGACCACCATGGTCGTGCTGGTCGACGATTCCCCCAGCATGACGGTCCGGAACGAGCAGGGCCTGGTGTTCACCCAGGCTCGCGAAGCAGCCGCCCGGCTGGGATCGCTTCTCAAGGAAGGGGATCGGATGTTCCTCCTTCCCCTCTCGGAGGCTCATCACAGGGATCAGTTCACCCCCCACCGCACGGCCGCAGAAGCTGCCAGGGCAGCAGCCTCGCTGGCCCCATCCCAGGAGCGCGTGCCGTTCCGCGACGGCCTACACACAGCCGCGCACATTCTCTCCTCGTCCACGAATCCGAACCAGGAGATCTACCTCATTACCGATGCCCAGGCGTCGCAGTTCGACCCGGACAATACGGATTCGGTCCGGATCGATTCCCGCACCCGTGTCCTTCTCGTCCGGACCTCCGGGGGGAGCCTCCAGAATTCGGGGGTCGTTTCCGCGGAGGTGACAACGCGCATCCTCACCCGGAACAGGCCCGCGGAGGTGCACGCCGTGATACGGAATGCCGGGCCCGCCCCCGTGAAGGGTGTGGTGGCAAGCTTTTATCTTGACGGCGCCCGCGTGATGCAGCAGAGCGTCGATATTCCCCCGGAGGGAAGCGCGTCTGTCACAGGCAGGTTCGTCCCGCGGCGGGGCGGCGTGGTTTCCGGATCCGTCCAGATCGAGGATGATGCCCTCGATGCGGACAACCGCAGGTTCTTCACGCTGACCGTCCCGGAAAACATCCATGTCCTCCTTGCCGGCAACACGCAGGCGGACACCCGGTTCGTCAACCTGGGGCTCTCGCTCCAGGGCGACAGCACGATTGCGGGTCTGTTTACGGTGAGGCAGGCAAGCGAGGCCGAGCTCCCGTCGGTGGACCTGGCGGCGGTGGACGTTGTTGTCCTCTGCAACATCCGGGCGTTCTCGGCCACCGGGGCCGACCAGCTCGCCAGGTTTGTGCGATCGGGAGGGGGACTCCTGGTGTTTCCGGGAAACCAGTCCGACATCAGGAACTACAACGAAACGCTTTTCTCGAAACTGGGTGTTCCCCCGTCCGGACCCGTCACCGGGACGCCCGGTGCAGGAGGGCAGGACGAGGGAACCCGGGGCAGCCTCTCCTTTCAGAAAGTGGATCTTGCTCATCCGCTGTTCAGCGGGGTGTTTGAACAGCAGTCAGGCAGGCGGAACGCCTCGGTGGCATCTCCGCACGTGTTCGCGGCACTGACGCCGGGCATCGGCCAGCAGGGGCACGCGGTGATTACGCTGTCCAACGGGGCCGGCTTTCTTGTGGAATACCCTTCGGGAGACGGCCGGGTCCTCCTCTCCGCCGTGGAGGCGGGGATGACCTGGTCGGATTTTCCGATGGAGGGGTTGTTTGCTCCTCTGCTGTACAGGTCGGTGCTCTACCTTGCCTCCCGCAGCGAGACGGGGGCTGCGTTCCATGTGGGAGAGGCGGTCGAATGCGTGGCCAGGCTGCATGACCGCGTTCCGGGAACCCTCTTCCTTCTCACCCAACCGTCGGGCCTTGAGGAAAAAGTCATCCCCGAATACCGGGGCACATCGGCGCTCGCAGTCTTCCGTTCCTCCCCCTCCACGGAGGCCGGAGTGTATGTGCTCCGCCGCGCGGGGGACGGCTCCGCGACGAGCGCGGGACGGGCGGAGAAAGCGGGCACCTCTGGAGCGCACGGGGGAAAGGCGCTGGGTGCGGCGGCGGTGAATGTGGACCCCGCGGAAACCGACCTCCGGCCGGCGGACGACGCCCGCATACAGCGCTTCTGGGCGTCGCTCGGGCTCCTGCCGGGAGCCACGGGCAGCTTCGCCGCTTCGCAGCAGCTCGACGCAGCGGTGGCGGAATCGCGCTATGGCGTCGAGCTCTGGAGGCATTTCCTCGGTCTGGCCCTCGTGCTTGCCCTGGCGGAAATGGCAGTCGGACGGGTGGCACAAAGAAGCAGGGGGGCTGAGGAACGGTAGCACGCAGCTCCGGACCCGGCCCTCAGCCGGGCGGGCGATGGAGGTCAGACCGATAGGGCAGAACACAACGGGAGGAGTGACTTTCACGATGGCACGATTGGACATGATCGACACAGTCCGGCCCGAACGGGCGGTGCTGGTGGGACTCGCGAGCCGGATTACGCGTCGCGAACGGGTCCAGGAATTCCTCGACGAGCTGCAGCAGCTCACGGAAACGGCCGGAGCGGTCGTGGTTGACCGGCTGGTGCAGGAGCGGAGCAGCCCTGAGGCGGCGACGTTCATCGGCAGCGGAAAGGTCGAAGAGCTTGCCCGGATGACGGAAGACCTCACGATAGACCTCGTGGTCTTCGATGACGACCTCTCCCCCGTGCAGGTGAGAAACCTGGAACGCACCATCAAGTGCAAGATCGTGGACCGGAGCGGCATCATCCTCGCCATCTTCGCTTCGAGGGCCAGGACAAGTGAGGCCAAGACCCAGGTCGAGCTGGCCCAGCTCGAATACATGCTCCCGCGCCTGACCCGGCAATGGACTCATCTCTCCCGCGTGGTCGGCGGGGTCGGCACCAAGGGTCCGGGTGAGACGCAGATCGAGACCGACCGCCGTGCGATCCGGTCGCGTATCACCCGGCTTCGCGAACGCCTCGGGGTGATCCAGAAGGAGCGGTCGGTCCAGCGCAAGGGACGGGACAAGTTCCCGAGGGTGGCGCTCGTCGGGTATACCAACGTCGGCAAGTCCACGCTTCTCAACTGGTTCACCAACGCGGGGGTCCTGGTCGAGGACCGTCTGTTCGCCACGCTCGATTCCACCGTCCGCATGGTCGAGCTTTCGCCCGCACACCGAATCCTGCTCTCCGACACCGTCGGGTTCATCCGGAAGCTCCCGCATCAGCTCGTCGCTTCCTTCAAGAGCACCCTGGAGGAAGCGACGGAGGCCGACATCCTGATGCACGTCGTCGATATCAGCCATCCGTCGTTCGAAGAGCAGATCGGGGTCGTGAACGAGACGCTCGACGACATCGGCGCTCAGGGCAAACCTACCGTCATGGTCTTCAACAAGATCGACCGCCTGTCCGACCGGAGCGCCATGCCCTATCTGGCCGAGCGCTACGCCAACGCCGTGTTCGTGTCCGCCTGGCGCGGGATCAACATGGGCGGCCTGCGCGATCAGTTGATCGCGCTCCTCCAGGACACCGTGACCGAGCACGAGGTCACGCTCACTCAGCAGCAATACAAACTGCTTTCCCGCCTCCACGACACCGCCGACATCCTGGAAAAGCGGTATAACGGAAACAGCATCGTCGTCAGGTTCAGGGCGCCGAAAGCGGAAGCGGAGCGGATCATGAAACTGACAGGCGGCAGGAAAGGAGAGCGGCGCACATGATCGACCGCCAGCACATGCTGGACACGGCTGTCCTCGCCGCCCGCGAGGCAGGGACATTCCTGTGGGAGAGCGTCGGAAGGGTGAAATCGATCGAGCAGAAGCTGGGGGAATTCCGCAATCTGGTTTCGGAGATTGACAAGCAGTCCGAGGCAATGGTGATCGCCGCGATCAGGGGACGGTATCCGGACCACGACATCCTTGCCGAAGAGAGCGGCGGCCATGGTAAGGGAAGCGATTACCGGTGGATCATCGACCCGCTGGACGGGACGACGAATTTCCTGCACGGGGTGCCGATTTTCTGCGTCACGATCGGCATCGAGGAGCGCGGAGAGATGGTGGCGGGTGTAACCTACGATCCGAACCATGACGAGCTCTTCACCGCCGAGCAGGGGGCCGGCGCATTTCTCAACGGACGGCGTCTCGCGGTGACGAAGGCCGCAGCCATGACGGAGAGCCTGGTCGTCACCGGATTCCCCTACGACCTTGCCGATCATCCCGACCGTCCGCTCCTGCATTTCGATCATTTCGCGCGGGCGGCACAGGGAATCCGGCGTCTTGGTTCCGCCGCGCTGGACCTTGCCTACGTCGCAGCAGGGAGATTTGACGCATACTGGGAAGTGTCATTAAGCCCCTGGGACATGGCGGCCGGTATCGTGATCGTGAAAGAGGCCGGGGGGATGGTCACCGACTTCACGGGAGGTCCGGTCAACATCTACCGGAAACATGTGCTGGCGACGAACGGCAGGATCCACGACCAGTGCCTGGCGATCCTCGGGCAGGGTTCCGTGGAGACAACGGGCTGAACACGATGAGGAGAGAGGTAACGGGTGGAGGGAGTCACACAGCGGACTCGCTGAACGACGCCCATGGTTCTTCCCCTCCGGTCCTGACCACGGTTCTGCACCGGGGCCCGACATTGACGGGTTCAGGCGCGATCATGACGAGTGACGGAAACCCCCGGGCAGCGCGCTCCAGTTTTCCCCTGTCGTCGGCATACAGCAGGGCGACCGTTTCTCCTTCCTCCACCGCATCGCCGAGTTTCTTCCTGAGCGTGATGCCGGCTTTTCTGTCGATGACGTCGTCCACATGCATCCTGCCCGCCCCCATTTCCGCGGCGAGAACACCGATGTCCCGGGTCAGGAATGCCCCGAGGTACCCCGAACAGGAGGCCTTCACTTCCGCCGTGCAGGCGGGACGCGGATAACGGGAAGGATGCTCCAGAAACGATGCATCTCCTCCCTGGGCGCGGACAAGCTCGAGAAACTTCTCGTAGGCGCGGCCCGACCAGACAGCCTCCTCACAGAGCCGCAGTCCCTCCCGGACCGTCAACGCTTTCCCTCCCGCCACGAGCATCAGCGCGCCGAGCGCATACGCTACCTCCATGAGGTCGGCAACCTTCCCGCCCCTGAGGCAGTCGACGGACTCCACCACCTCGCACCAGTTGCCTACGGCAAACCCGAGGGGCTGGTCCATCTCGGTGATCAGGCCAATGGTCTTCTTGCCGAACTTCGACCCGATGGCGACGAGGGCCTGTGCCAGTGCCAGGGAGTCGTCGTAGCGCGGCATGAATGCCCCGGATCCGGTCTTGACGTCGAGGACCAGCGCGTCAATACCCTCCGCCAGCTTTTTGCTCATGATGCTGCCGGCAATGAGCGGGATGGACTCCACCGTCGCCGTGACGTCACGCAGGGCATACATGCGTTTGTCGGCCGGGGCGATTTCCGCCGTCTGGCCGATCATCACCAGTCCGGTCTTCCCGATCACGCGCCGGTATTCCTCCACGTCGAGCTCCGTCCGGAACCCGGGAATGGATTCAAGCTTGTCGAGGGTGCCTCCGGTGTGCCCGAGTCCCCGCCCCGAAATCATCGGCACGCACACACCGCAGGCTGCCACCATGGGCGCCAGGACCAGTGACACCTTGTCGCCCACGCCGCCCGTCGAATGCTTATCCACCTTCGCACCGACGATCATGGAGAGATCCACTACCCGGCCCGAGTGGAGCATGACATCGGTGAACGCGGCTGTCTCGTCCGTCTCCATGCCGCGGAAAAAGACCGCCATGAGCATGGCGGACATCTGGTAATCGGGAATCCGCCCATCCACATAGGCCGCAATAAAGGAGTGCAGCTCGTCCCGGCTGAGCGCGGCTCCGTCCCTCTTCTTTCGGATCAGTTCACTGGGGTTCATGAGAGCGTCGTTCCGGGGCATCCCGCCTGAGTTTTCTCTCCGCCAGGAACAGCCCTACAATCGTCTTGCTGTCCGTCAGCTCTCCCCGTTCCGCCATGGCCAGGGCCTCTTCGAGGGGGAAACGGTGAACGGACATCCCCGCCTCCCCCTCCTCGCGCCTGTGACCGTGCGGCGACTGGCTGAGGCCTGTGGCAAGGTAGATGTGGAGGACCTCGGTGCAGAAGCCCGGCGTGGTGAGCATTGCGGTAAGTTTGTGCACGTGTGCGGCAACCCATCCGGTCTCTTCTTCGAGCTCGCGGACGGCCGCAGCGGCTGGGTCTTCGCCGGCGTTCAATTTGCCGGCTGGAAGCTCGAGGGTATGCTCCTGCAGGGGATACCGGAACTGCCGGACGAGAAGCACACTCCCGTCCGGGAAGAGCGGCACTGCGACCGCGCCGCCGGGATGCCTGGCGACCTCACGAATGCCCTCGGTTCCCGAGGGATACTGAATCCGGTCGATCTCCAGGTCAAAGACCTTGCCCCGGTACCGCACTTCGTGGGACAGCTTCACAAGCTCCATCATTCCTCCGTCATGACCCGAGTTCCCTGCCCTGTACCGGAGCCGGTCCGGCTCCCCGGTTTTACTACAGGAGTTCCCTCTGCACAGAGAGGACATGTCTGGGGTGTATACGCTACCACATCCAGATGCATGATGGCATACTGGCCGCCTTCGGGTACCGGGAATCTCACGCGCCCCCCCGAACGGTCCACGATGAAGGCAACTCCAGCCAGGACACCCCTCTGCCGTCCGACGATACCGATCACTTCGTTCACCGACCCACCCGTGGTGACCACATCCTCGCACACCAGGACCCGTTCGCCGGGGTGGATTTCGAATCCGCGCCGCAGCATCATCGCACCGTCCTTCCGCTCGGTGAACATGGTCCGCTTCCCGAGCTGCCGCCCCACTTCCTGGGCCACCACAATGCCGCCCAGGGCCGGAGCAATGACGGCATCGACAGCCGCACGGTCAACGTGCGCGGCGAGGGTGCCGCACAGCTGCTCACAGTACTCCGGGTATTGCAGCACTCTGGCGCACTGAAAGTACTGCCCGGAATGCAGGCCCGAAGTGAGCTGGAAGTGCCCTTCGAGGAGGGCGCCGGTCTTGCGGAACAGGGAAAGAAGGGTGGACGGATCCATGGAGTTCTCCGGTGTCAGCTGGCGGCGGACTTCTGCTGTGTATCGTCGTCACTCTCTCCGTTGTCAATCCCTCCCTTGAACGGGCGATCCCTGTCTTCAAATTCGGGGCGGTAATACTCCGAAGCCTCGTATTCCTGCGCCCAGCCCCGGTCCATCCCGAGGCGGTCGAGAAGGGCAAGCACACGCTCGTATTCACTCTCGCGGATCTTGCGATCGAGGAGCGGGGTGACGCCCGCCCGGTGGGCGGGGAAGTACTGCGACATGATGCTCAGGGTGGACTGCTCTCCCAGCTTCTGCCTCACCCAGCCGAGGGCGTCGCGGCTCCCTGCGATATCGTTCGGGAGGACAAGGTGGCGGATGATCAGTCCCCGCTTGACCAGACCGTCGCCGCCCAGGACGAGGGCGCTGCCAACCTGGCGATGCATCTCCCTGAGCGCGGCGCGGGCGACCGCCGGATAGTTCCGGATTTTCGAGTACCGGTATCCCATCTCCTCGTCGGCATACTTCAAGTCGGGGAGATAGATATCAACGATTCCGTCGAGGATCCGGAGGATGTCCGGCGAATCGTAGGCATTCGTATTGTACATGAGAGGAAGGCGGAGTCCCCCGCGGGCCGCGATTTCAACAGCCATCACCATCTGGGGGACGAAATGGGTCGGAGAGACGAAGCCGATGGCGTGGACACCTTTTTCCTGCAGCGCCAGGATCATCCCGGCCAGATGTTCGATGGAAACTTCGTTCTTTCGCTCTTCGCGGTAGTTCTGGCTGATGAGGTAGTTCTGGCAGTAGACGCAGCGCAGATTGCAGTTGCCGAAGAAGATGTTGCCGACGCCGCGGGTTCCCACGAGCGCCGGTTCTTCGCCGAAGTGCACTGTCGAGGAGGAAACGACCGGAAGGCAGCCGGAGTAGCAGCGGGCGATTTCATCCTTCAGCCGGTTGTTCCCGCAGTCATGCGGACAGATGCGGCAGGAGGCGAGCATGGACCTGAGAAGGGCGGCCCTTCGGGCAAGTTCACCCCCGTCCAGGAGCTTCAGGTATGAAGGAACGAATTCCATGATGTGGAGTATCAATATACAACAAAGGGCCTGAACCCGCCAGATGAGCGTCGGAGAGGGTCAACGTCAGGTCCCGCGAAGCGGGATCAGACCGAATGGTCAGACTGTTGCAGGACGGCGCGGCGCACTCTGCCCATCTTCTGTCCGAGAAATCTCTCCCCGATCTCCGTGAATTTCGCCGGGATATCACTGACAAAGAACTGGAGGTTGGGTCTGGCGGTACTGGTGTTTCGCAGGCCGTGGGCATCAAGTTCTCTCTCCACATCCATGGCTGCTGCCTCACCCGAATCGATGAGCGTAACCCCCGGGCCGATCGCGGAGGCGATCGCATCGCGGAGGACCGGATAGTGAGTGCATCCCAGCACGAGCGTGTCGATTTTCTGCTGGGTCAGCGGAAAGAGGTACTCCCTGGCGACCATCGTGGTGACGGGATGGCTCACCCAACCTTCCTCGGCGAGAGGAACGAAGAGAGGACAGGGGCGGGCAAAGGTCTCTATTTCGGGGTTGATCTGGCGAAGGGCATTTGTGTAGGAGTTGCTATTCACCGTGGCATAGGTGCCGATGATGCCGACCCGCTTCCTGATGGTTGCCAAGGCGGCGGCCTGCGCCCCCGGCATAATGACTCCAACAACCGGGACCCGGGCACGTTTCTGCACCACGTCGAGCGCGACCGCCGAGACGGTATTGCAGGCGACGACCACCATTTTCACGTCGCGAGCCATAAGGAAATCTGCATCCTCCGCGGCGTACTCGCGGACCACCTGAGGCGATTTGGGGCCGTAGGGGACCCTGGCAGTATCGCCGAAGTAGACGAGGTTCTCCCGGGGAAGGCGGCAGGAGAGGGCTCGCACGACTGTCAGCCCCCCGATCCCGCTGTCAAACACGCCGATCGGTTTTGCCGCCGTCGTCATGGTTTTCGGTCCTCCATCCGGTGGCTCATCGTCCTCCTGTCAGCTCCTGTTCGGCCAGGCCGGTGATGGTGTGAAGAATCGTTTTCCGGATCTCTTCCTTCCGCCCGGCTCCTGCGACGGCCTTCCCATCGCGATCCAGCACGTAGAAGGCATCCACGATGCCGTCCACCCGCGTGGCGATCTTGGCAAACGTGATGTTGAGGCCGAGCAGGGACATGGTTTCCGTGACGCGATAGAGGAAGCCGACACGGTCGAAGGCGTAGACATCGATGATGGTGTACCGCTGAGTTTCCTCGAAGGTGACGTCAGTCCGCACAGTCGGGTTCTCAGGGCGCTTCGGCCGGCGTTTCCATTTCCGGTGATGTTCCAGGAACAGGTGGTCGATGTCGAGCACCCCGGCGGTCACCTTCCGCATGTCCTCGGCGATCTTCGTGCAGACCTTCGGGGTGAGCTCTCCCCCCGTGCCCGCATCGCTCACCCGGAACCGGTCGATGACGAGTCCATCGTCCCTGGTAAAGACATCGGCGGCATAGATGGTGGCGTCGTTGGCAGCGAGGACGGCGCAGAAGTGCGAAAGGGCGAACGGGGCATCGCGGGCGATGACTGTCACATCGGTTGAACCGCCCGCGGAGGATACCAGGGTTTCCACAGGGTCGAGCAGAGGTGCGGTGGCAATATGCCGGGCGATCTCCTGCGGGGTGAAGACCACGGTATACGATGCATTCGGGATCGCGTCCAGGTGCCGCCGGACTTCGTCCGGAGGAACCTCGGCCCTGAGGGCTTCCACGATCCGGTCCTCGGCCTCCTCCCGCCTGGCCTCGTGATAGAGGTCCACCTGCTCACCCTTCAGGTTGCGCCGGAGGACTTCAGACGTGCGCTGGTAGAGCTCTCCGAGCATCGTGGCTTTCCATTCCGTCCAGACTCCGGGGTTCACGGCCGACAGGTCGGCGAAGGTAAGCAGGAAGAGGTAGTCCAGCTGCGATGCATTCTCAAAACGGGCGGCGAATTCCCTGATGGTTTCAGGATCGTAGATGTTCCTCCGGAAGGCAATCTGTTCCATGGCCAGGTGATGGCGGACGAGGAACCCGACATCCGCGGCCAGCTCGCTGAAGCCGATGCGCCGGGTGACGGCCATGGCGATGGGCACCCCGGAAATCTCGTGGTCGGCGACACCCCGGGGCTTGGCGATGTCGTGCAGGAGCACGGCCAGGTAGAGCAACTCGCGGCGTGCGAGGGCGCGGTACACGTCGTGCAGGAGCCCTTCCCCCTCCGCGAGACCCTCGACACGAGCCAGGGCAATGAGCGTATGTTCGTCGGCCGAGTAGTAGTGGTAGACGTTGTGCTGGAAGAAGGCGATCAGCTCGCCGAATTCGGGAATGACGCGCCCGAGGATGTTCAGCTCGTTCATGTCGCGCAGCGTGGCGGAAACGCGGCCCGAGGTGAAGACCTGCCGGAGCATGGCCATGCAGGAGGGAGAAGCGGCGACTTCGGGGGTTACCATGTCCGCGCTCCGCCCGATGGCGGTCCGGAGGCTGACACCGAGTTCCGCTCTGAGATCCGCTGCAAGGGAAAACGCTTCGAAGATGCCGGCCGCGGAGGGAAGACGGCCCTGAGGCTCATCCAGGGTAAGGACACCGTCACGGAGCCGGAAGATCGTCCCCACGCGCCGGCCGCGGTTCCAGAAGCGCGGGGATACCTCGAGCGACTCGCGGAAGTGTTGTCCCAGGCTCTGGTAGACGGTGTGAACCGTGCGCGCATGGAGGTAGTAGTCCCGCATGAACACCTCCACCGGTCTCATCTCGGTTACGCGGCGGTACCCGAGCATTTCGGCGACGGTCTCCTGCAGCGCATACTCGAGGGTGTCGTGCTGCCCTTTGCTCGCCAGGTGCATCGCGGTGCGGACGCGGAAGAGGAACCGGAGCGCTTCGACGGTCGCTGCATGGACATCCTCTTCCAGAACGCCATCCTTCCGGAGCCGGTTGAGAAAGGTCAGTGTTGCAGGGGTCGCGGGATCGATGGGGATGAAACCCGAGGGGTCGGTTCCCCGGTGGAGCCAGTAGACGGTCTGGAGGTCGCGAAGCCCTCCGGCGCTCTTCTTGACGTTGGGCTCGAGCAACTTCACCGAACTGCCGAACCGGGCCTGCCTCGCCGCCGATTCCTCCAGGACCATGCCGGTCAGCCAGGAATCGGCCGTCCTGATCCACTTCTCCCGCATAGAAGCGTACAGGGTCCCGGCAAGCGCGTGATTCCCGCACAGGCAGCGGCTCTCCAGCATGGCGATCCATGCGTCGATGGCCGCGCCATGCTGGGCGAGCGCCTCGGCGATAGTCCGGACGCTGTGACCCACGTTCAGACCTACATCCCAGAGCACGTGGAGAAAAGCGCGGGCCGTAACACCGGCTGGGATCTGCTGCTGGCCAGCGCCTGAGAGAATCATGACATCCACATCTGAATGCGGGAACTGCTCCCCCCGTCCGTATCCGCCGAGAGCCAGGACGGCAATCTCCTGTCCCGCTTCTCCGGCGCATTCCTCGAAGGCGAGACTCAGGACCCGGTCCATCAGAGCCGTCTGCTCGATGGATGCCCGGATGCCGTCGCCCGAGGAGCGGAATCTCTCTTCGATCGCTGTGCGGCCGGTATCAAGGAGGTCTTTAAGGCTCTGAGAGGTTGACACGCCGATTTTCCTGTTCTCCATGGCATATCCTTGAGACATCGGGAGCATGATGACGTGGTGCCCGTATATTGCATATTATAGAGAGGCTTCCCCGCAATTGCAATTCAGCCCTCCGTTGCCTACCATATCGGCAGAGAGGTCGCATGTGAGGAGTCGGCCCGTGCTCCGAGTGTTCGTGTGTGCCTGGATTGCCATGATCTCCCCACAGGAGGGGTCCCCTTTCCCCGGAATCCTCTGGGGGACTCCGCTCGAAAAGGCTGGCCGGTTCTCCAGACTGGAGAGGACATCGGCCGAAGGAAGGGTCGAACGGTACCGGCTTCCCCTTGAGCGTCTGGGCGAGGCGGAGGTCGAAGAGTGCCAGCTCGAATTCACGGATGGCAGGTTTTCAGGTATCGTCCTCACCACACACGGTCCGGAAGCCACCCACACGCTCCACGCGTACCTCGAGCGGAGGTTCGGCAAGGGAAGCGACGACGGGCACCGGTTCTGGCAGTGGCTCGCGGGGACGACCTACGTGAGTCTCGACGAGGACAGCGCGGGTGACGGATACCTGCTCTGGTACGGAGTGCAGTGGCAGGAGGGAAACAACTAGGCAGCTGGGGGCGTGCGCTCACGGGTCGGGACGGAGCGAACCATGCATGAGCTTTCGGTAGCCGAGAACATCCTGGACATCGTCAGGCAGCATGTGAGTGAAAGCGACCTGGCCCTCCTGAAGGCTGTGAGGCTCCGGGTGGGCAGCCAGGCGGGGATCGTCGTCGACTCGCTCCGTTTCTCCTGGGAAGCCATCACCATCGACACTCCGGTCGCGGGAGCCATGCTGGAGATCGAGATCATTCCGTTCACGCTCCGGTGCCGGAGCTGCGGGAGGACGACCGAGCCCGACCAGGGGATCATCGTCTGCGGCGGATGCGGGAGCATAGACACGGAAATCACCGGAGGTACCGAACTGAAGGTGACTGAGCTCGAGCTCGCCGATTCACCGGGGGAGGCACCATGAGCGTGATCACGATTGAACGGAAGGTGCTGGAGAAGAACGACGAGGTCGCGCGGTTGAACCGGGATGAGTTCCGGCGCCATGGTCTTTTCGTCGCGAATGTCCTGAGCTCGCCCGGGGCGGGCAAGACCGCAATTCTCGAGAAGACCGCGGAGCGGCTCCGGGGCCGTCTCAGGCTCGGCGTCATCGAGGGCGACGTCCAGACGGACCTGGATGCGCAGCGTGTCGCCCGGTACGGGATCCCAGCAGTGCAGATCGTCACACGCGGCGGCTGTCACCTCGAAGCCGGGCTGGTGCGCGAGGCGCTGCAGGCGCTCGATCTCGGGGCTCTCGACCTCCTGATCATTGAAAACGTGGGCAACCTGGTGTGCCCCGCGAACTACGACCTGGGTGAGAGCGCGAAGGTCGTGGTTGCAAGCGTGACCGAGGGGGACGACAAGCCCCTGAAATATCCGGCCATGTTCCGCAACTCCACTGTCATGTTGATCAACAAAATCGACCTCGTCCCCTACCTCACCGCGGATCCCGCGGTTCTGAAGGCGAATGCGCTCTCCATCAATCCCTTACTCACCGTGTTCGAAACATCTGCGGCAACCGGCTCGGGGCTGGACTCATGGTGCGCATGGCTCGAACAGCAGGCTCGCCGCAGCCCAAGGTGATACGCAGATGTGTTCCGACGATGATGAGTTTTGCAACGCCCTCTCTTTCTCAGAAGTGAAAAGATATCTTCGCTTTTCCCCCTCTCTCGCCAAAAAGGAGTGCGATTAGGCTGATTCCGGGCTGGCATGCTCATTGCAAGCTTTTCTCCCACGATTGCATGCCTGAGTGTTCGACGGCCGCCTTCGGTTGAGATCTGCCGATTTGCCACATCGCAGTCCTCGCCGCAGTGCTGCAACAGTTTTTCCCGACCATTTTCCACACAGTCCACAAAGGGCTTTCATGGCTTCGACGACCACATCACGGCCTCCCGATTCCCGCGAGGCTGCGCAGCGGCATCCGAGCGGAGACAACCGTTTCAAGCTGCTGGACCGGACGATCACGAAGCATCACAACAGCGGCGATGCACTGATTGAGGTGCTGCACGCAGCGCAGGGCATCTTCGGCTATCTCGAAAACGACCTCCTGATCTATATCGCACGGGCGCTCCGCCTCCCCCTGAGCCGCGTCTACGGGGTGGCGACCTTCTACCATTTCTTCAGCCTGAAGCCGAGCGGCAAGCACACGTTCGTGCTGTGCATGGGGACGGCCTGCTACGTGAAGGGGGCCGCGGTGATCCACAAGGAGGTGGAGCATCACTGCCAGTGCAAGTTCGGCGAGACGACCGCGGACGGCAACGTGTCGCTGGTGCAGGCGCGCTGCGTCGGTTCGTGCGGGCTGGCCCCGGTTGCCGTCGTTGACGGACAGGTGGCAGGAAAACTCACCGCCGCTTCATCGCTCGACCGCATCAAACAGTGGCAGGACGAAGAGGTGACCAGATGACCACCGAAGATCTCCATGAGCTGGCGGAAAAGGAAACCGATCGCCAGCGGCAGCTCAGGGACCGGATTCTGTACTGCGCCGCTGCGGGATGCGTCTCCTGCGGGAGCCACGCCACGCGCGATGCGATCAAGAAAGCCCTCAAGGAGCGAAACCTTGAGAAAGAGGTGGAGGTGCTCGGCACAGGCTGCATGGGCCTGTGCGGCGAAGGACCGCTGGTCAAGATTTCGTCGGATGGAAGCGTCTATGAGCGGGTTGACGAAGAGACGGGGCGCAGGATTGTGGAAGAGCACCTGTGCGAGGGCCGGAAGGTGGGAGCTCACCTGATCGACACCTCCCAGCCGTTCTTCTCGTCCCAGCAAAAGATCGTTCTGGAGCATTGCGGCAAGATCAATGCCGAGAGCATCGACGAGTACATCGCGGCAGGAGGATACGGGGCGCTTGCCCGGGTCGTGACGGAGATGCAGCCTCAGGACGTGATCGAGGAGATCAGGAAGAGCGGACTCCGGGGCCGGGGAGGGGCGGGCTATCCCACCGGGCTCAAATGGGGGATCGTCCGCAAGGCGAAGAGCGAGCAGAAGTATGCCGTGTGCAACGCGGACGAGGGAGATCCGGGTGCCTTCATGGACCGGTCGGTGCTTGAGGGAGACCCCCACCGCATCCTGGAGGGGATGGCCATCGCCGGCTATGCCGTGGGTGCGAACCAAGGGTACATCTACATCCGGGCCGAATACCCGCTGGCCATCGAGCGGCTCAAGCTCGCCATCAAGCAGGCAGAGCGGCTGGGCCTGCTGGGCAACCGGATCTTCGAGTCGGATTTCAACTTCCGGATCGACCTCCGCATCGGCGCGGGGGCATTCGTCTGCGGAGAAGAAACCGCTCTCCTCAGGTCCATCCAGGGAAGACGGGGGCGTCCGCGCCCGCGGCCTCCCTACCCTTCCGAGGTAGGGTTGTGGGGGATGCCGACGCTGATCAACAACGTGGAAACCTACGCCAATGTCGCCCCGATCATCAACCGGGGAAGCGCCTGGTTCGCAGGGATCGGCACGCCCAAGAGCACGGGCACCAAGGTCTTCGCCCTGGCCGGGGCAATCCGCAATACGGGGCTGATCGAGGTCCCCATGGGGATCCCGCTCCGCAACATCATCTTCGACATCGGCGGCGGGACCCCCGAGGGGACCGAGTTCAAGGCCGCGCAGACAGGAGGCCCGTCGGGGGGATGCATCCCCGCGGAACATCTCGACCTGCCCGTCGACTACGAATCTCTGGCGACGGTCGGCTCCATCATGGGAAGCGGGGGGCTCATTGTGATGGATTCCACCTCCAACATGGTGGAGGTGGCAAAGTACTTCATGGATTTCTGCATGGACGAGTCATGCGGCAAATGCATCCCCTGCCGCGTGGGCACCGTGCACATCTACGGCCTGCTCGACACCATCAGCCGCGGCAAGGGCACAACCGACGACCTGGCCCTCCTGGAGGAACTCTGTGTCATGGTCAAGGAGACCAGCCTTTGCGGTCTCGGGCAGTCGGCTTCCAACCCTGTCCTTTCCACGCTGAAATTCTTCAGGCACGAGTACACGGATCTCCTGTCGAAGCCCGAGTCCTTCGTACCGTCGGGCTCCCCCGATCCTGCTTCGGCCGGGCAGGCGGATGGTCCCGCAGCGAACGACGGCCACGACTCCACGACGCACGCGTAACGGACACCACCTATGGCCATTCTGACTCTTACCATCGACGGCGAGCAACTGAGCGCCAACGACGATGAAACGCTCCTGGAGATCGCGCGCCAGCACGACATCGCCATCCCGACCCTCTGTCACCTGGAGGGGTTGTCGGACGTCGGCTCCTGCCGCCTCTGCCTGGTGGAGATCGAAGGATCCCAGAAACTCTTTCCCGCCTGCACAACCAGGGCCCAGGAAGGCATGGTCGTCCGCACGAAGACCGAGCGGCTGCAGCGGAACAGGCGGATGATCATCGAGCTTCTCGCCTCCGAGGGGAACCACCAGTGCGCGGTCTGCGTGGTCAACAACCACTGCGAGCTGCAGAACCTTGCCTATGAAGTCGGCCTGACGCACACCAGGTACCCGTACCTGTATCCGAAGAAGAGGCTGGACGCGTCCCACCCCGACTTCATCATCGACCGGAACCGCTGCGTCCTGTGCACGCGATGCGTACGCGTGTGCCATGAAGTGGAGGGAGCGCACGTCTGGGATATCGCACAGCGGGGCATTCACTGCGAGATCATCTCGGACATGGACCAGCCCTGGGGCACGTCGCCGAGCTGCACGTCGTGCGGCAAGTGCGTTCTCGTCTGCCCGACCGGCGCCCTGATCGCCAAGGGGGAAAACGTCGCCGAAATGGAAAAGAAGACCGATTTCCTCAAGTACATCGTCACCGCCCGCGTGAAGCGGGAATGGATCAACACAGACGGGGAAGAATAGGATGAAACCGAGAGTTGCCACAGTGTGGCTCGGAGGGTGCTCCGGATGCCACATGTCGTTCCTCGACATGGACGAGAGGCTGATCGAGCTGGCCGGCAGGATGGATCTCGTCTATTCCCCCATCGCGGATGTGAAAGAATTCCCCCGCGATGTGGACGTTACGCTGGTGGAGGGAGCCGTCACCAACGACGAGAACGAAGAGATGGCCCACATCATCCGCCGGAACTCGCGCTTCGTTGTGTCGTTCGGCGATTGCGCGGTGTCGGGCAATGTGACCGCCCTCCGGAACGGCTTTGACAAGGAGGACGTGCTCCGCAGAGCCTACGTGGAGCTGGCCGACGTCGATCCCCAGATCCCGCGCGACCATCCGACCATCGCCGAGCTCATGGCGAAGGCGCGGCCGCTGCACGAGATCATCCCCGTCGATGCGTTCTTGCATGGCTGTCCGCCCACCGCAGACCAGATCTGGTTCGCGGTCAGCGAGCTCCTCGAGGGGCGGATGCCCGCCTTCTCACCGGTCTATCTGCGGTACGGCTGATCACCCGGCAGCCGCACCCCCAAGTTCATTGCCACGAGGAATGTATGTCCAGGACCATCACCATTTCACCCGTGACCCGCATCGAGGGGCACGCCAAGATCACGATCCAGCTCGACGACGCCGGAACGGTCGTGGATGCCAGGTTCCACGTCAACGAGTTCCGGGGATTTGAGAAGTTCTGCGAGGGCCGCCTGATGTGGGAGATGGGGGGCATCACCTCGCGTATCTGCGGCATCTGTCCGACGAGCCACCTGATCACCTCCGCCAAGGCCGGCGATGCCATCCTTGCCGTCGAGATCCCCGAGACGGCCGAGAAGCTCCGCCGCCTCATCACGCTCGCACAGTGGATTCAGTCCCACACGCTCAGCTTCTTCCACCTCTCCTCCCCCGATTTCCTGCTCGGCTTCGACAGCGATCCGGCCCGACGGAACATCTTCGGGTTGATTGACCATGACCGGGAATTCGCACGCCGCGGGATCCGCCTGAGGAAGTTCGGCCAGGAGATCATCGAAGTGCTCGGCAGCCGCCGCATCCACACACCCTGGGCCGTTGCGGGCGGAGTGCGCGAACCGTTCGACCGTTCAAAACGCGACTACCTCCTCGGGTGGATCCCCGAGGCGAGAGAGACTGCGCGGCTGGCCCTCGACACCCTGAAGTCCATCCACACCCGCTTCGAGCACGAGATCCCGAACTTCGGCAATTTCAGATCGCTCCACGTCGGCCTCGTGGACAGGGAGGGCGGACTGGAGTACTACGGCGGCACCTTGCGCGTCATGGACGGAGCCGGCAATATCATCGCCGACCGTCTCGACCCCAAGGACTACCGCGAGCACTTCGGCGAAGCCACCGAATCCTGGTCGTACCTGAAATTCCCGTACTATAAGCCTCTCGGGTACCAGCAGGGGATGTACCGCGTGGGGCCGCTGGCCCGCCTCAACATCTGCGACCACATCGGGACCCCTCTGGCCGAACTGGAACGGAAGGAGTTCAAGGCGATCGCAGGCGACGCGGGCGTAGTGAACAACTCGTTCTATTTTCACTATGCCCGGCTCATCGAGCTCCTGTTCGCGGTCGAACAGGCCGAACTGCTCCTGACAGACGAATCGATCCTGGGCACCCATGTCCGGTCACGCGCGATGATCAATCGCGACCACGGCGTGGGCGCAAGCGAAGCCCCGCGCGGAACGCTGTTTCACGACTACGAGGTGAACCAGGACGGCGTGCTGCAAAAGGTGGACCTGGTCATCGCCACGGCACAGAACAACCTGGCCATGAACAAAACCGTTCAGCAGCTGGCCATGAGGTACCTGGATGGAACCGAGATCTCCGAGGGACTGCTCAACCGGATCGAGGCCGGCATCAGGTGCTTCGACCCCTGCCTCTCCTGTTCCACGCACGCCATCGGGGCGATGCCGCTTCGCGTCCAGCTGCTGGGCCCCGGGGGCCGCATCATCGCCGAACGCACGCGATGAGCATCCCACTGGTCATCGGCTACGGTAACACGCTGCGGAGAGACGACGGCGCCGGCATCCGGGCCGCCGAGCTCGTCCGCGAGCGCCTCGCCGGCGTCGACGTGCTGACCGTCCACGAGCTGCAGCCCGACCTGGCGGAGACCGTGGCCGCGAGAGACACGGTGATGTTTCTCGATGCCAGCACCGGTGCCGAAACCCTGCTCTGCGTCCGGATCGATCCGGATTCGCAGGATGAACCGGTCAGGTCGCATTCGCTGACCCCGCCCCAGCTCCTGGCCCTCTGCCGCATTCTCTTCGGCCGTGCGCCCGGTGATGCCTACCTGGTGGGCATTCCCGCCGATGATTTCGCATTCGGTGAATCACTCTCCATGAGGACGGCATCCTTCCTGGATTCATGCGTTGCCCTCGTCGACGGGCTGGCACGCCAGGTTTCCCCCCTCTAGTACCCCCCCCCCGCCCCCCGGACGGTCGTTGGCATGTCTCCCGGAAAATCCGTACTCTTTTCTACGGACTTCACAGATTTCTCCGGTTCTTTCTCTCGGCTGTATGCGCAAGCGCGTTCATATCGTCATCCGCGGGGCAGTCCAGGGCGTCGGTTTCCGGCCCTTTGTCTACCGGCTGGCCAACGAGCTCCGGCTGCACGGGTGGGTGATCAACGCCTCGGACGGGGTGACCATCGAGGCCGAGGGGGAGCCTGAGGAAGTGGAGGAATTCCTGCTGCGCCTGGAGCCCGAGAAACCCCCGCGAGCCTTTCTGCAGAGCTTCGAGTTTTCTTATCTTGATCCGGCGGAGTATGCGGGTTTCACAATCCGGGAGAGCGAAAGCCGGGGAGGACCCACGACGCTGGTCCTGCCCGACATTGCCACCTGTCCCGACTGCCTTGCCGACATCACCGATCCTGCCAACCGGCGCTTCGGCTACCCTTTCACCAACTGCACCAATTGCGGGCCGCGTTTCACCATCATCGAGGGTCTTCCTTACGACAGGGCCTCGACTTCGATGCGGCATTTTGCCATGTGTGCGGAGTGCCGCCGTGAATATGAAGATCCTCTGGACCGCCGATTCCACGCGCAGCCGAACGCCTGTCCCGACTGCGGGCCGCAGGTGGAGCTCTGGGATGAGTCCGGAACCCTCCGGGCATCCCGCGCTGCCGCCATCGCCGCCGCGGCGGACATGCTCGACGCCGGAAAGATCGTGGCGGTCAAGGGTCTCGGCGGGTTCCATCTCATGGTGGACGCGAGGGATGAAGATGCGGTAGTCAGGATGCGCCTGCGGAAACGCCGGGAGGAGAAGCCGTTTGCACTCATGGCGCCCGGTATCCGGTGTGTGGAGGACCTCTGCGTTGTTGACCGGCTCGAGGAACGGTTGCTCAGATCGGCCGAAGCGCCGATCGTCCTGCTGCGGAAGCGTCCCCCAGAACTGGCCGGTGCTCAGATCGCACAAAGCGTATGTCCGGGCAACCCATGGCTGGGGTTCATGCTTCCCTCTACCCCGCTCCATCATCTTCTGATGCGCAGGCTGGGGTATCCCGTCGTGGCAACAAGCGGCAACCTGAGCGACGAGCCGATTTGCACCGATGCGCGGGAGGCTTCCCACCGTCTGAGCGGCATCGCCGACGCGTACCTCGTGCACAACAGGCCGATCGTGCGGCACGCGGACGACTCGATCGTGCGCGTGCTCCTTGGCCGCGAGCTCGTTCTGCGCCGGGCGCGAGGCTACGCCCCCCTCCCTGTCGCCGTGCCCGCCGGCATCCCCGACACGCTGGCCATGGGGGGACACCTGAAAAGCACCGTCGCGATCTCGCGGGGCGCCAATATCTTCATCAGTCAGCATCTGGGAGATCTCGAGACCGAGCAGTCGCTCCAGGCATTCCGGCACGCGGTGGAGGATTTGAAGGCGCTGTATGCACTGGAGCCGACGAGGGTCATCTGCGATATGCACCCTGACTACGTCTCCACCTCCGAGGCAAGAGCCACAGGACTCCCGCTGCATGCCGTGCAGCACCACCACGCGCACATTGCCTCATGCATGGCGGAAAACGGTCTGGAGGGCCCCGTGCTCGGCGTATCCTGGGACGGAACCGGATGGGGTCCCGACGGAACGATCTGGGGAGGAGAATTCCTGCTCGTGGACCGCGCGGGATACAGGCGAACGGCAGCTTTCCGTGCCTTCTCCCTACCCGGCGGGTCAGCGGCGGTGCGCGAGCCGCGCCGCACAGCGCTGGGCCTCCTGTACGAGGGACTGGGCCCCGCCCTGTTCGAAGATCCGGGCCTGCTTCCGGTGTGTGCATTCACGGAGCGAGAACGCTCGCTGATCCGGCAGATGCTCGCGCGGGGGTTGAATGCGCCGCGGACGACGAGTGCAGGTAGGCTGTTCGACGGCGTGGCCTCGATCCTCGGACTCCGCCAGCGCTGCAGCTTTGAAGGCCAGGCTGCGATGGAGCTGGAATGGACCGCCGGTGGACGAACGGATCAGCCCCCGTACGAGGTTCCCCTGCTCCCCAGGGAAAACGGCTGCCTTGTCGTGGACTGGGTTCCCCTGATAGCACGGCTGATCGAGGACCTCAGAAACGGCACGTCCGTCCCTCTGCTTGCGGCCAGGTTCCATGCGTCGATGGCTGAATCGATCGTGGCAGTGGCAAGAGCCGCAGGCGAACGCCGGGTCGCCCTGAGCGGGGGATGCTTTCAAAACGCCCTGTTGACCACTCTGGCCGTCCGCCGCCTTGAAGAGAATGGGTTTTTGCCCTACTGGCATCAGCGCGTCCCCCCTAACGACGGGGGGATATCGCTCGGCCAGATCTATGCAGAGGTTGTCTTGAAGGGTCAGTTATCGGCTCCTTATCCGTGAGCCGCCGGGGGCGGCTCACTTCACCAAGCACTGAACAAGGAAGCCTGCCATGTGTCTTGCCGTTCCAGGAAAGGTCGTCGCCATCGACCGCAGTGTCACGCCTATCATGGGCACCGTGAACTTTTCCGGCGTGCAGAAGCAGATCTGCCTCGACTGGGTCCCTGATGTGAAAGAGGGAGACTACGTCGTGGTTCATGTCGGATTTGCACTTAATACGCTGGATGAGGGGGAGGCCCTGGAGACCCTCCGGATTCTCAAGGAGATGAACTCCCTGGACGACGAGCTGGGAGACCCTGAAGAGCCTCCCCGGTAGGGAAGGCCATCCGGGGCTGAGGGGGAAGGATGACCACCCCCCGGCCGGGAATTGAAAGACGGAAAGCGGAGGTGCCATGAAATTCATCGATGAGTTCAGGGACCGTGCGGCGGCCGGCAAGCTGGCCGCACAGATACGCGCGACGGCAACCCGGCCATGGACCATCATGGAGATCTGCGGGGGGCAGACGCACACGATTGTCAAGTACGGCATCGAGGAGCTTCTGCCTGCGGAGCTCACGCTGGTCCACGGCCCGGGATGTCCCGTCTGTGTCACACCCCTTGAACTCATCGACCAGGCGATCGCGATCGCCCTGCGGGACGACGTGATCTTCACCTCCTTCGGCGACATGCTGCGGGTCCCCGGTTCCACCCGGGACCTTCTGAGCGTCAAAGCGGAACGGGGCACGGTGCGCCTGGTCTACTCCCCCCTCGACGCAGTGAAGATTGCCCAGCAGCGGCCGGACAAGCGGGTGGTATTCTTTGCCGTCGGGTTCGAGACTACTGCCCCGCCCAACGCCATGGCGGTCTGGGAGGCAAGGAGGCTGGGCCTCACGAATTTTTCCATCCTGGTCTCCCACGTGCTGGTCCCCCCGGCCATGGAGGTGATCCTCTCCTCTCCCGTGAACAGGGTCCAGGGATTCCTTGCCGCCGGGCATGTTTGCGCAGTGATGGGGACTGGCGAGTACCTGCCGCTCGCGGCGAAATACCGTGTGCCGATTGTTGTCACGGGGTTCGAGCCACTGGACATACTCACGGGCCTGCTGATGACTATCCGGCAGCTCGAAGAAGGCAGGCACGAGGTCGAGAATGAATATGCGCGCGTCGTTCGCCCTGAAGGCAATCTCCCTGCCCGCCGGTTGATCTCGCAGGTCTTTGAACCCGTCGACAGGAAATGGCGGGGGATCGGGACCATACCCTGCAGCGGGTACAGGCTGCGTGACGAGTTCAGCGCCTACGACGCCGAGAAGATCTATGAAGTCGGCGGGATCTCGGCACAGGAATCGCCGCTCTGCATCGCCGGGCAGGTGCTGCAGGGCCTGAAGAAGCCGCATGAATGCTCCGCCTTCGGGCACCCGTGCACGCCGGAACATCCCCTGGGGGCGCCGATGGTGTCATCGGAGGGAGCATGTGCGGCATACTACCACTTCGGACGGTTCGCCAGCGTGACTCCGCCCGGCCGGCGCATCGACGATGATTCCGATCGACACTATGTCCAACCCTGAATCGAAACGTACGGTTCGCATCTTCGCAGCGGCGTCGTTTCTCAACGACTTCGGCTCCGATATCATCTACCCGGTCTGGCCCTTCTTCGTCACGTCGGTCCTGGGGGCCAACATGGAGATCCTGGGGTTGATCGACGGACTGGGGGAGGCAGTCGTCTCCCTCTCGCAGGCGGCCTCAGGATATCTTTCCGACCGGCTTCAGAAACGGAAGGTCTTCATCTGGACCGGGTATCTGTTCGGGGCGCTCTCACGCCTCGGCTATGCGTTCTCCACTGCCTGGCCGCACCTGATCCCTTTCCGGATACTGGACCGGGCTGGCAAGATGCGCGGCTCGCCGCGTGATGCGATCATTGCGGATGTTTCCACCCAGGAGAATCGCGGGAGGAATTTCGGGCTGCTCCGCTCGATGGACAACCTCGGCGCGGTCTGCGGGATCCTGTTCTGCCTGGCATTCATGCACATCGGCTACCAGATGCTCTTCCTGCTGGCTGCCGTTCCTTCCGTGATCAGCATGGTGCTGGTCATCCTTACGGTGCGCGAACGCCCGCTGCACGGCACGCAGCTGTTCAAGGGACTCGAACTCGCGGACCTGGGGCGGAATTTCCGGTTGTTTCTGGCTCTCAGCGCCCTCTTCGCCCTCGGCTCGTTCAGCTATTCGTTCCTGCTGATCAAGGCATCCTCGGGGACTTCCCCCGCATTTGCGCCGGTCCTCTACCTGTTCTTCACTCTTTCTGCGGCTCTGTTCTCCCTTCCTTTCGGCCGTCTCTCGGACCGCATCGGACGGAGGGCGGTGATGCAGATCGCCTTTGCGCTCTGGGGGGGCGTGTGCGCATGGATGCTGTTTGCCGAGGGCAAGACTGCAATGATCGGCGTCTTCGTATTGTTCGGTCTCCACAGGGCGGCTCTCGAGCCGGTGCAGAAAACGCTTGTTGCGGAGCTCGCCCCATCCCGGTACCGGGCCAGCGCCATGGGAGGATTCCAGATGGTTACCGGCCTCTGCGCTCTCCCCTCCTCGCTTATGGCGGGCATCCTCTGGGACCGGGTATCTCCAGCCGCGCCCCTTGAGGTTTCGCTGGTACTTACGCTGATTGCTCTTATCTTGCTGTTCTTTGTCCAACAACCGCGCACTGCGCGCTGATGACCATGCCGGACACACCGGTGTACGATTTCTCGCAGGGACCTTCCTGTCCCATTCCCATCAACGAATACCCGGCCGTTCTCATGGCGCACGGGGGCGGGGGGAGGCTGACGCAGCAGCTGATCGAACGGATGTTCGTTCCCCTGTTTGCCAACGAGGCGCTGGCCCAGCTTCACGACGGTGCTGTCGTCACTATCGGGGGCATCCGTCTCGCCATGTCCACCGACTCCTACGTCGTCAGGCCGATCGTCTTTCCGGGCGGTAGCATCGGGGAGCTGGCGGTGAACGGCACGGTCAACGATCTGGCAATGTGCGGAGCCCGGCCCCTCTACCTCACCTCGGCATTCATCATCGAGGAGGGGCTTGCGATGGAGGAGCTCTGGCAGGTGGTGCAGGCGATGCAGCGGGCGGCCCTGGCCTCGGGCGTGGCGCTCGTCACGGGAGACACCAAGGTCGTGGACAGGGGGAAGGGAGACAAGATTTTCATCAACACGGCGGGCGTGGGGATTGTCCCGCCTGGAGTGGACATCCGTCCCGACAGGGCCCGTCCCGGCGACCTGGTGCTTGTGAACGGTCCGATTGCCCTGCACGGCATGGCCATCATGTCGGTGCGCGAAGGGCTGGAATTCGAGACGGAAATCCGGAGCGACACCGCTCCGCTGAACGGCCTCGTGGAGGCGATGATTGCCTCATGTCCCGATCTGCATGTTCTGCGCGATCCGACGCGAGGCGGCGTGGCCAGCGCTTTGAACGAGATTGCAAGGGCCTCCGGGTGCGGCATCCTGCTGAACGAAGATGCGATTCCGATCCCCGAAGACGTCCGCGGCGCATGCGAGATTCTCGGGCTCGACCCGCTCTACGTCGCCAACGAAGGGAAACTGCTTGCGCTCGTCCCCCCCTCCTGCGCCGACGATGTCCTCGCCGCGATGAAGAACCACCCGCTCGGGGCCGGATCCGTGGTGATCGGCAAAGTGGTTGAGGAGCACGGGGGGTTCGTCGTCATGAAGACATCGATCGGCGGCAACAGGGTGGTGGATATGCTGTCGGGAGAACAGCTTCCCAGAATTTGCTGAGCCCCCGAAGGATGAGGAAGGGCGCATGGCCCGCGCTGCATGACAGCCGGCGGCCCCGGGATCTACCGGGCCGTCACGTGTTCTTCCTGACTCTCTTCTTCCATCGTTCCGAATACATAGTCCCAGAGCGGGGAGCTCACGCCGTACCCTCTGTCGGGATTGCGGTAGTGGTGGAGCACGTGATGGTGCTTCAGCCACTGCGCGATCCCGCTCTTCATGGGAGCATGGTGGGTGGCGTAGTGGATCTCGTCGTAACAGATGTAGCCGAAGATAAATCCCGCGAAGAACGGAGCCACAAAGAACCGGCCGACGACGGCATAGAACACGAAGTAGAACGCGGTGGCAAGCGGGATGCTGACCGACGGGGGCATGACCAGACGCTTGGAGTCGTTCGGATAATCATGGTGGACGCCATGCGTCAGGAAATGGAGGCGCTTCCCCCACCGGGTCTTCGGCTCATAATGGAAGACGTAGCGGTGGAGGAGGTATTCGGTCAATGTCCAGACTAACAGCCCGAAAGGAAAGAACCCAGCCACCTCCAAGGGGGTGACCACGCCCTGTTGCACCGCACGGAACAGGAAGGTGACCACGACCGGGAGGTAGATGATGACCGGTACGCTCCAGTGAACGTGTGTGAACAGCTCCAGAATGTCGCTCTTGAAGAGACGTGCCGATTCATCCTTGTTCGAGACAAAAAGTTTTGGCATGAACGACCTCCGTTCGACTGGGGTTCTGGCTTCGGAGACTCAGGGATTACTGGCAACTCCGACTGATACCATCAAGCCTTTCTTTTGCGTCCTGCAACACCGCAGGTCCCTTGTTCCCTTGTCAGCAATGACGGCCTGCTCTCCCCGCGTCGAGGCAATGCCACCCCTTGCCGATTGCAGCCTGTCGAAAAATGCATCGGTCGCCGGCCCCCAGACCGTGTGCTGATGCTGGAGACGCCGGACTTCTTTGTCATCTGTGCCAAGCAGAGAGGGGGGCATGCTCTTCCGCGGGTTGATGATATTAATAACGCTCAATCACCCGCCGCAATTCCCTGATTTTTTTGGAGATTCGGCCAAAATATGCTATCTTTTCCACGTTTGGCATATCCACACGCGGAGGGTCCATGAAGCGCTCAATCCTGCTATTCTTACTCATGTTCGGACTGTTTTCCCAGCTCAGGGCTGAGGTCAACTTTCTCCGGGGCCCTCTGGCCGAGGCTCTGAAGAAGGCCGGGGCCGAAAAGAAGCCCGTCATGATCGATTTCATCACCGACTGGTGCCGGTGGTGCGACACGCTCGAAAGGAACACCTACTCGGACGAGGGTGTGGCAGGTTTCATCAATGCAAATCTGGTCCCCATAAAGATTGACGCGGAAAAGGGGGAAGGAATCGGCATTGCGAAGGAATACGGCGTCCATGCCTATCCCACGATCCTGCTTGTCCATGCTGACGGCCAGGAGATCGACCGTCTCCTCGGGTACATGCCTCCCGAGCCGTTCATGAAGTCGCTCCGCGACTATGTGCGCGGGGAGAACACGCTGGCCTCGTTGAAGGCCGCGCTGGAGAGGAGCCCTGCAGACCCGCAGGCACAGTATCTCGTCGGCAAGAAGTATTCAGCCCGGGAGGATCCTGCCGGTGCCGAACCCTACTTCAGGAAGCTCCTTCAGCTCGATCCTTCGGACAGGCTACATCACGCGGAGGAAGCGCACTACTCGTTGGCCATGAACGCCCTTCATCAGTCGAAGGACACGGGACCGCTCACCGGATTCGTCAAACACTATCCCGAATCGCCGATGGCGGGCGACGCTCTGTCGAGCCTTGTCTCCTTCTCGATCAAGCAGAAGAAGGGAAAGGAAGCGAGGCGTTACCTCGAGGAATACCTGGCAAGAACGCCCGACGATTTCTCCATAATGAACAACTACGCGTGGAACTGCGCGGAACAGATGATAAACCTCGACCATGCAGCGGAGATTGCGGCAAGGGCCGTGACCCTCACCAAATCGGACGGGGACAAGGCGATGGTTCTTGACACGGAGGCGGCAGTCGAGTTCGCACGGGGGCGCCGGGATGAGGCGATTGCACTCGAGGAGCAGGCTGTCGGACTGCTGAAGAACGCGAATCCGAAACAGCGGAAGCCGTATGATGAGGCCCTGGAAAAGTACAGGGGGAAGACCGCGGCGCAGTAGAATTTACCTAGCCGGACCGCTGCGCGAACATGCCTGGGTCCGGTGAAGCACCGTGAAGGAATGCTCGGGCGCGCGGGCTCCGTGCATGATCCCCGGGAGAGTAGGAATGAACGGAGGAGGAAGGAACGTTGAAGTGGCGAGGTTGGACCGCCGCTCGATCCGCAACGAGGACTCATTATGACAGATCACGCTCCCCTGGTCCGAAGGGCCGCCGCAGAGGATGCCCCCACAGTCCTCCGGCTTGTCGATGCACTTGCGGAGTACGAGCGGCTGACGCCGCCGGATGACACCGCGAAAGAGAGGCTGGTGCGCGACATGTTCGGCGTTCGCCCGCGCATCGAGCCCTATCTCTGCGAGATCGGCGGAAGGGCAGCCGGATATGCCTTCGTCTTTGAAACCTACTCGAGTTTCCTGGCGCTTCCCACACTGTACCTGGAAGACTTGTTCGTCCTGCCGGAATACCGCAGGCAGAAGGCCGGATATGCTCTGTTCAGCGCGATGATCGGCGAGGCGCACCGGCGCGGATGCGGCCGGATGGAGTGGACGGTCCTCGACTGGAACACTCTGGCGCTTGATTTCTATGGACGGTTCGAGGCCAGGCACATGAAAGAGTGGGCATTGTACAGGCTGGACCGGGAACAGATCGCCAGGCTGGCTTAGTAAACTTTCACAGAAGTGTTCGCGGACGCATGCGCACGGTTCTTTTGCTTCTCGCCTCAAATGTCTTCATGACATTTGCATGGTACGGCCACCTCAAGTTCAAGACTGTCCCTCTCTGGAAAGCAGTCCTTGTCAGCTGGCTCATCGCCTTCCTTGAGTATTGTTTCCAGGTTCCGGCGAACCGGTTCGGCTACGGCCAGTTCACGGCATCCCAGCTGAAGATCATCCAGGAAGTGATCACGCTTGTGGTCTTCGCGGTTTTCTCGATCTTCTATCTCGGCGAAAACCTCCGCTGGAACACACTCGCATCGTTTGTCTGCATCCTCGGCGCGGTCTATTTCGCCTTCCGCTGAAATTTTCCCTCCTCTCTTCGGAAATCTTCCCGCGATCCAGTATTATTGCTGGAACCCTGCGCGCCGCGCGCTCTGACTCCCCGCCGCAGGGCCCGGGCACAGGAGCTCCCATCACATTGCAATCAGCAGGAGGAAGGACCATGAAAAAGCTTTTGCTCTCCGCTCTGTTGCTCTTGTCGCTGGTGTCGTTGGCACCGGCTCCGGCCGATTCCAGACCCGCATACTGCAACGCTGCGCTCGAGAATTGCGCAACGCGCTGCGGGAATGCATGCTTTGGCATTTCCATCTTCGTCGACAGCTGCGTGGGGGGATGCTATCTCGGTTACATGCTCTGTTGACTTTCCGGCGCCCCCCGCCGTCCCCTGTCCATCCGGCGGCCGGCGGGGGGTGTGCCTCCCAGGAGACCCCATCATGCTGCTCATCGTTCTGCTTCTCTTTGCGTTCGCGCCTTCCCCCCTGCCGCCCCGTGTGGACCTCACCGAGACCGCAGCCTTCGACGGAGGGGAAGGGGGATTGTTCCTCGACGTCGAGGGAACCGCAATACTCCCCGACGGAACCTGGTTCGCCGCCGACAAGCTTTCCTACCGGGTCTTCAAGCTCTCCCCCTCCGGGAAGGTTATCAGCCGCGCCGGAAGCCGTGGAAACCAGCCGGGAGAATTCGCGGGGCCCGGACCGATTGACGCGAGACAAGACCAGGTTGCAGTTGCGGACTTCGCCTCGAGACGCATTCAACTCCTGTCTCCGGCGCTCATGCCGGAACGGACGTTTCACACGCCGGGTCCCATCTTCGATCTCCACTATGATGAAGCCGGCACTCTCTGGGTCGCAAGTCACGGCGGGCAGACAGCCGGGATGCTGGCGCGCTACGATGACAGCGGACAGGAACTTTCACGCATTGAACCCCGTGGAGTTTCGTCGGACCTCTTTACCAGCGTTTTCCATTTTTCCACACCCGGATCCGGTCTCCTCTGCCTTGCCTACCTCACCCAGAACAGCATTGAAGTCTGGAAGACCGACGGCTCATACGTCCGCGCCTTCAGCATTCCGGGCCTTCCTTCCCGTTCGGCGACCCACAGCCTGAAGGGTTTTGGGAAGGCACTGGCGGTCCCGGATGGAAACATCTTCCGATCGATGACCGCCGACTCCCGGGGCCACATTTTCCTCCTGGGAGAAGAATACTCGGAGCATCCTCTGCAGGACCTTTATGTCTGTGACACCAGCGGAAGGTTTCTTGCCACCGTTGTCCTTCCAGAGAAGGCCACACTGATCCGATGCGGTCCCGATGGCTCGCTCTTCGCCGTAACCGGAAAGCGAGACATAGTCAGAAAATACGCCGTGCGATTCAGAGGAGTGTAACCTGTGACGAATCCGCATCCCCGCTCCTGGTGGGTCCCCGCATCCGAGAGGTCCCGATGGCTCACGTTGATTGTCCGCTGCGTCGGCATCCTCTTCCTGATTTCTGGAGCCGCAAAGATCCCGATGCCGGGAAAACTCACGCAGACGATCGCCTCGGTCCTGGGGTCCGGGACAGGTGCTTCACTTCTGGCGGCGCTTCTTGTCATCGTGACCGAAATAGCGGGAGGTGCCGCGCTTTCTCTCTGCCGGCGCGTGCGCACCGCATCGGCAATGCTTGCAGGACTGACCCTCGTCTTCATCGCTGTGCTCTACCCCGCGGCCGTGGAGCATCGTCCGTTAGTCTGCAACTGCTTCGGGATTCTCGGAATCAGTCTGCCCAACAGGATCGAGCTCGCCTTGGATATGGTGCTCTTCGATATTCTCCTTGCCGCCGTCATGCTCTGGCCATCGGATCGAAAAGGCCTGATCGCGGCCGGCAGAAAGCTGGCCGCGGCGGCTGTCATCGTTGCAGCCATATGCATCCAGGGGGCTCTCCTGGGGAGGACTCTTGCCGCCTGGGAAGATTCATCCCCGGAACTTCACGCCGCACTCTCCTTCGCCGCGGAACGATCGCCCTCAAACCATATCGACCCCGGCCAGCGGGCCATGGTCTTTCTCATTGACTTCGCGGATTTCACCTGTCCTCTCTGTTTCGAGGATTTCCTGGCGCTGGTTGATTCTCTGCGCGGCCCGGCGCCATCAGGAACGCGATGGAGAGCCCTCGCACTGATGAAGGAAGGCGGAGCGGAACGCCTGAGCGGCGGCAACCGGCTGCAGCGGTGGGCTTCAGACACCGGAATCCCATTCCCCCTCCTCCTGGTCCCCGACAGCGTGTTTGCGGCGGCGGGTTTTCGGAAGAGCATGGTGGCGGTCCTCGATGAGTCCGGCCAGACCGTCCTCCACGCCGAACTGCCCATGGGACCCGGACGCCGAGCCGAGGCTCTTCGTGTCCTTGCCGAATAGGGTCGGCGGGCCCCCCCCCGGGGGGGTCCCTGCATGTCGATGTCTTCACTTCGATAACTCCCTGAGATTCATCAAAGAGACCTTCCCGCCGGGCGTGAAGACTCCCCAGCACCAGAGGGCGCCCTTCAGAGGGATGCCCGGTGTAAAAGGCGACGTGCATCCGGTTCAATTCTTGCGTGGGACACCCTGCAACCTTCGGGCTTCACCTGGTCGCAATTCTTGAGGAGCAGCCCGGGGCGAAAACGGATGTCCAGACCGGCCAGGGCACATGCGTGAGGTTGACGATTGACGCGGAGTCTTCCAGAATGCCGGAAGCCTGACGCAGATGTGCACCGTGCGGTCCTTCAGGACCGGAAGCGGGAGGTTTCTCAGAGCGGCAGGGCCAGGACGACCACGGCACGGGCCTCGAAGAGCTCCGCCCCGCCGCCTGAAGCGGCCTGGAGCAGGATGATGTACATCCCCACCGGAGCGCGCACGCCGGTGTCATCCCTCCCGTCCCATGCGATCATGCCTTCCGCTCCCGAGGGCTCGTGGTCGGCCAGCCGCCTGACCTTCCTTCCACGCACATCGTACAGGGTGATGGAGACCGTCGCGGCTTCCGCCGGAATGGCGTACCGCAGTATCGCGGCATCGTTGAATCCGTCGCCGTCCGGCGAAAAGGGGTTGGGGGAGCATGCGAGCCGGGACTTCGGTGGGAGACTCCCTGCGAAGACGCTGTTCCGGGCACCCGGAGTCCCTCCGGTGCGAGAAGCGGAAGACGTCCAGCTGCGCGCGTCGGACGATGACATGAGGGGAGCGATGCGTTCGAGAGAGCGCCCGGCCGGGTCCGCCACCGAAGGGTTGTGCCAGGAGGCCCGGTAGGCAACACTGTCGACGATCGAACCGGACGGATCATGGAGCACGATGTCGTCGCCGTCGTCATTCAAGCTGAGCGCCTCTCTCCGGAGGACAATCGACCGCCCCGCCAGGCGGGCTTCAGGGTAGAGTGTCAGGAGAGCGGAATCCACCCCGACAAGGAGATAACCCCCCGGTGCCACCGGACACGACGGGATGACCCCCCGCGGTTCCCTGTCGGCGGAGACCCTGCCGTCATGAATCCACCATGAGCCGGCATTTACTTCGGATGATCCCCAGTTCAACAGTTCCACATACTCCGCGCCGCCCGGGGCCGGATGGGCCATGATCTCGTTGATCACAAGGGCTCCCGGCGGGAAGGGAACGGCCGCGATGACCTGCTCCGTGTTGTTCCGGAGCCGGAGGTCGAGCGAGTCGACGATCTGAACCGTCCCGCGAAATATCCCGGGGGGAGGATGATCCAGATAAAGTGTCAGGACCACAGAGTCGCCTCTCCCCAGCCACCCTCCGTCCGCCGCAGCCAGAGGGAATGACTGCGAGGGCGCGCCGGCGAGAGGTTCGGGCAGAAGGACCACGTGGACTCCGGGACAGGGGCTCGATCCCGCATTCCGGACGCAGACGGCCACCTCGATCCTCCCTCCCTCGACACGTGAGACGGCCCGCACCAGAGCAAGGTCGCGAGGCAGCTTCCGGATGGAATTCCCGCGGCCGGGTGTGCCGCCGGAGGAATCAGTGCAGACTCCCCAGGTCCCGGCCTCTGAGGATGGGACCTGCGGATCAATCCGCTCAAGGGACCGGCCGTCCGTGCCTCCCCATGCCGGCAGGTAGACGACGCTATCCTTCGTTGTCCCCGCATCATCATACAGAAGCACGGCATCTCCAGTATTGTTCAATGAAGGAAAGCCGGGGACCTGAATCACCGGGCAGTGAATCATTCCCCTGGACTCCGCAAGGCCGGCTGAATCGCGCGTGAGCAGTGCGAAGCCGCCCGGAGGGAGCGGAAGCGATGAGAGCCTGTGCTTTGAGCCGAAAGCCGCGTCGCTGATCTGCCACCGGCCGAGCTCGACCGCGTCCTTCCCCTCGTTGAGGATTTCCACCCACTCGGGTTCACCCGCCGCCGGGGCGTACATGATCTCGTTCAGGACAATGACGGGTATGCCCGTGCTGTCCGACCCGGCGGATGGACGCCCGGTCACCGCGATATCGTCGATACGGAGCGTCCCCGTAGTTCCCGTCCCTTCGGGGAGCACCCTCCACCGGCACCGTGCCGGTGTCCCCGAAGCGAGAGGGGCAGGAAGCGGAACCTCGTGCAATGCGTAGACTGACGGCTCGCCCGCGTCGAGCGTGTCACCGAGCCGTATCGGGAATGTGACGCCGCCGTCGAGTGAGGCCTCCACAATCAAGCGCGCCCCGAATGTGGACGACCGGCGGGTCCAGAACTGGAGCTTTTCGGGAAGGAGCCCGGCCCAGTCCCAGGAGGGAGACAGCAGCCACTGCCCGATGGTTGCGTTGACCGCGAGCGCCGCATTGGGCTGCGAGCGCGCCGCCGAGGAAACCGCCGCAAAGTCATCTGCCGGGGGCTGCCGGAACCTGGAGGAGGTCCAGCCCTGCGGTAGAACGGGCGGCACGATTGAGTCGAATGATTCGTGTTCGGCCTCCCGCTGCGGCTGAGGGAGGGCCTCCCGGGGAAGGATGAACAGAAGGGAAAGGATGAGCCAACGAATGATCGTGCCCAAGCGAGAACGGTCCCTTTTCCCATCATTACAGGGAAAACCTCCGGTTTCCGGGCCGGGCGCAAAAAAAGGGCCCCGCCAGGTTGCGGGACCCATTTCGTTCACAGAAACCTCCTCCCGGGACAATGCCCCCGACGACCGGGCCGGTTGCAGGGAACAGTGCCGGGTCAGGCGGCAGGGAGAATCAGGTTCCTGCGCTGTAGTCGTTCATGTACCGCTCCTGATCCTTCGTCAGCTTGTCAATCTTGAAACCCTGCGTCGACAACTTGACACGGCCGATCTCCTGGTCCTGGGCCGGGGGAATATCGTGGACGGTCTTCTCCAGCATCTTCCCTTTCCGGTGCAGCTCCACAATGCGGAGCTGCGACATGAACTGGTTGGCGAAGGACATATCCATAACTTCGGAGGGATGACCTTCCGCCGCGGCAAGGTTCACGAGGCGTCCCTGCGCCAGGACGTAGATCCGGCGGCCGTCTTTCATGGTATACTCTTCGTTATTGGGCCGGACCTCCCGTTTCGAGCGGGTCAGCTTGCCGAGCTCCGCCAGGTTGACCTCGCAGTCGTAATGGCCGGTGTTGCAGACGATTGATCCGTCCTTCATGGATGCGAAGTGGCGGCTGACAATGACATCTTTCACGCCGGTGGCGGTGATGAAGATGTCGCCGATCTTCGCCGCATCATCCATGCGCATGACGCGGTGCCCTTCCAGGGTGGCCTTGAGTGCCGCGGTCGGCTTCACTTCGGTCACGATCACATTGGCCCCGAGCCCCTTCGCCCGTGTCGCCACACCCCTCCCGCAATGGCCGAACCCGGCCACCACGATGTTCTTGCCGGCCAGCAGCACGCTCGTCGCTCGCAGGATGCCGTCCAGCGTCGATTGCCCGGTGCCGTAGACGTTGTCGAAATCCCATTTGGTCTCGGCGTCGTTGACGGCGATCACCGGGTACTTCAGGGCCCCGTCGGCCGCCATGGCGCGCAGGCGGTGCACGCCGGTCGTGGTTTCTTCCGTCCCGCCGATCACGTACTTGTCGGCCAGCTCGGGGAACCGGTTGTGGATCGTGAAGATGAGGTCGGCCCCGTCGTCCAGCGTCAGGTTCGGCTTGATGTTGAGGGTCTGCTCGATGCACCAGTAGAATTCCTTGACGCTCAGCCCGTGCCAGGCGAACATCGAGATCCCCTCATGGGCCAGCGTCGCGGCCACGGCGTCGTTCGTCGACAGGGGGTTGCAGCCGCTCCAGCTGACCTGCGCCCCGGCGGCGACAAAGGTTTTGATGAGCACCGCCGTCTCCTTGGTGACATGCAGGCATCCCGCGATGCGGTATCCCTTAAACGGCTTGGTCTTCTCATACTTCCGGCGCAGGGCCATCAGAACCGGCATCCGCGATTCAGCCCACTCGATGAGTGTCGAGCCTGCATCCGCAAGCCTGAGGTCGGCCACTTTGTACTTTCCTTCTTTGTGATCCATCGTGTCCTTCATGAGGTGAGAGTGGGGTCGAAACGGAATTTACTTGATCGCCTTCAGGAGTGTCTCGACCAGGTCGAGCTTCTCCCAGGTGAACTCCTTTTCCTTCCGGCCGAAGTGCCCGTAGGCTGCGGTCTTCCGGTAGATGGGCCTGAGGAGGTCGAGGCGCTTGATGATCCCGCGGGGGGTCATGTCGACCTCTTTCGCGATGATCTTCTCGATCTCCATGTCGGGGATCCGGCCCGTGCCCATCGTATTGACGTGGATCGACACAGGCTGGGCGATGCCGATGGCATACGACACCTGGATGAGGCATTCGTCCGCGAGCCCCGCGGCCACGACGTTTTTTGCGAGGTGCCGGCTTGCGTAGGCTGCGCTCCTGTCCACCTTGGAAGGGTCCTTGCCGGAAAAGGCGCCGCCTCCATGGGGGGCCCGGCCGCCGTAGGTGTCCACGATGATCTTCCGCCCCGTGAGCCCCGTATCGCCGTGAGGTCCGCCAATCTCAAACCTGCCGGTCGGGTTGACGTAGATGATGGTCTTCTTGTCGAGGTACTCTTCCGGGATGACCTCCCTGATGATGTTCCGCACGACGTCCGCGTAGATCTTTTTCTGGCTGACGTTGGGGTCGTGCTGCGTGGAGATCACGACGGTGTGCACCCTGACCGCGCGGCGCTGGTTGTACTCGATGGTCACCTGCGATTTCGCGTCGGGCCGGAGATACGGCATCAGCTTTGAGTGTTTCTTGCGAACGTCGGCGAGTCGTTTCACCAGTTTATGCGCGAACATGATCGGCATCGGCATGTATTCCGGGGTCTCCCTGGTCGCATAGCCGAACATCATGCCCTGGTCCCCCGCGCCCCCGGTGTCGACGCCCATCGCAATGTCGCGCGACTGGGCATGGATGCTGGAGATCACCGAGCAGGAGTCGGCGTCGAAGCGGTACTCTGCCTTGGTATAGCCGATCTCGCGGATCACCTGGCGGACGATGTCCTGGACCTCGATATAGGCCGTGGTGGTGATCTCGCCGCCGACGAGCGCGAGTCCGGTTGTGACAAAGCTCTCGCAGGCAACGCGCGAATGCTTGTCCTTGGACAGGAGAGAATCAAGGATGGCATCCGAGATCTGATCGCAGATCTTGTCGGGATGGCCTTCTGACACGGATTCCGACGTGAACAGATACGACATGGGGTTTCCTTTGTGGTTGGATGATTCGGACGGGGCGGGGCGCGCCACCTTAGAGGCTCACTCGGTCTCGATTTCGGAGGAGCCGCCCACATTGAAGCGTTTGTAGCTGCCGGCCACGACGGAATCGTTTCCGATGATGGAATTGTCAAGCAGCACGCGGCTTACGCGCGCCCCCTGACTGATGATGGAGTTCCGCACTACCGCCTCGGAGATCTCGGCATGGTCGCCCACCGAGGCGAACGGTCCGACAACGCAATCGGACAGGACGGCGGAGGGTGCAATATAGACCGGGTTATTCACCACCACCCCGGGGATCTCCCGGGACAGGGAGTTGCGGGCCAGCAGGGCACGGTTGGTGGCAAGCAGGGTTTCCGGTTTCCCGCAATCATACCACCCCTCCACGGGAAAGGTCCGCATGCGCTCGCCACGCTCGATCATGAGCTGCAGGGCGTCGGTGAGCTGATATTCCCCCTTCGTCCGGATGTCCCGCGAGACCATCTCCTCCAGACATTCCGCAAGGACCTGCGGCCGCTGGATGCAGTACAATCCGACGACGGCGAGCCGGCTGACCGGCTGCTCGGGCTTTTCCACAAGCCTGGTGATGTAGCCGTTCTCCACCACCGCCACCCCGAACCGGCGTGGATCGTCGACCGTCTTCACCCCGATCGATGATTCCCGGGCGGCAAGGACCGGGCCAAGGTCAACATCGAAGATGGTGTCTCCCAGGATGATCAGGGTAGGTTCGGTGTTGAGGGTGCTGCGGGAGAGGTAGATCGCGTGTCCGAGACCCATCCGCTCCTCCTGCTCGATGAAGTCGAAGCGGAACTCCGGATAGGTCTTGGAGAGATAATCGAAGATCTTGTCGCCCATGTGCCCGACAATGACGGTGGCCTCGGTGATGCCTTCGGCCTTGATCTTGTCGATGATGTGTCCCAGGATGGGCTTGCCGGCTACAGTGAGGAGCACCTTCGGGAGGGCATAGGTATGGGGGCGAAGGCGGGTGCCGACGCCGGCCACGGGGATGATTGCTCGCATGTTCTCCGGGTCGCTACATGGTCTGAATGCACTAGAATGCATCCAAGGTACGGACCAAATCCGCCAGAAGCAAGGACTTGAGCGGTTTTGCTTCTGGATGCCGAATTCTGTATTATCGTCAAAGCATTCCAGCTTTCATCCACCCGATGACACCAAGGAAACCGGCGGCCCCTTCAAAGACCACGTCCCGCAAACAGGAGCATGTCGAGCTGACCCTGCACAGCGACGTCGGCTTTCGGACCAAGACCACCCACCTGGAACGGTGGACGTTCCAGCATAACGCCCTCCCCGAACTCAGTGTGGAGGAGATCGACCTTTCGGTCTCGTTTCTCGGGAGGAGGCTCGGCCTTCCCCTCATGGTGTCATGCATGACCGGGGGATATGCAGGGGCGCTCGAGATCAATCGCGGTCTTGCGGGGGTGTGCGAGGAATTCGGCCTCGCGATGGGTGTGGGGAGCCAGCGCCAGGCGCTTGAAAGCACTCTCCACCACCGGACCTTCAGCGTTGTCCGCGAGGCTGCACCCACCATCCCGGTCATCGGAAACCTCGGGGCCGCGGAAGTAGCCGCCCTCTCGTCGGCCGACCCGGTGCGCCGCCTGGCGGACCTCGTCCGGGCGGACGCATTCGCAGTCCATCTGAACCCCCTCCAGGAATTCCTCCAGCCTGAGGGAACACCCGATTTCCGCGGGGTCCTCAGGGGAATCGGGATGCTCGTCCGCGATCTTCCCCTTCCTCTCATCGTCAAGGAAATCGGCGCGGGCATCTCGGGCGATGTTGCCCGCCGCCTTCTGGAGACCGGCGTGCGCATCATCGATGTCGCGGGGGCGGGAGGTACGAGCTGGGCCGGCGTGGAGGCGCTGCGCGGCACCGAGAGCGCCTTCGCCGAGCGGTTCTGGGACTGGGGCATCCCCACGGCCGACGCGGTCAGGGAGGTGGCGGCCCTCCGCAGGGACCCTGCGGAGTTCACCCTGATCGCCTCAGGAGGGATCGGGAGCGGTTCGGACGCCGCAAAGTGCATTGCCCTGGGGGCGGACCTCGCCGCATCGGCGCGTCCCTTCCTCCAGGCGCTGACCACCGGGGGGAGAGAGGGACTGTGCCGCCTCCTGCGGGACTGGGCCAGGGAGATGCGCGGCATCATGTTCCTGACGGGATCGCGTACGGTTCGCGACCTGCACCATGCCGACATCCGGGAGGAGCATCGCTGATGGATGATGCCGCGTTTCGCCGCCGGTATGCGGCCCTCCGGGCTCTGCTCAACCGGCGGTCCCGCTCCCTGGGCTGGCGCGGAGAGCCCAAAGATCTCCGGGACGGCTGCAGCTACGTCCTCGGGGCCGGAGGCAAGCGTGTGCGCTCGGTGCTCCTGGTGCTTTCCTGCGAGGCAGTCGGGGGGTCGGCCGCGGAGGCTCTCGATGCAGGATTCGCCGTCGAGGCGCTCCACAATTTCACGCTTGTTCATGATGACATCATGGACCATGCATCGTCGAGGCGAGGCAGGCCGACCGTCCATATGCGGTGGGACACCAACACCGCACTCCTGGTGGGGGACGTCCTGCTCGGCCTGGCGTACCGGAGCCTGTTGGGCACTCGCCCGGGGTCGCCCGGTCCCCTGGCCAGACTGATGACCGGTGCCCTGCTCGACGTCTGCGAGGGTCAGGCGCTTGACATGGAGTACGAACGGCGGAACGACGTCACCATCGCGGACTATTTCCGGATGATCGAGAAGAAGACGGGACGGCTCATTGCGGCGGCCACCGAGATGGGCGCCGTCATCGGAGGCGGGACCCCGGCACAGGTTCGCGCCCTGAAAGGCTTCGGACAGCACCTGGGGCTTGCGTTCCAGCTCCAGGACGATCTCCTGGATGTCGTTGCCAGCGAGCATGAGCTCGGCAAGCCGGTGGGGGGGGACATCGTCGAGGGAAAGAAAACATTCCTCCTGCTCACGGCAGCCGCCCGGGCCCGCGGAAAAGACCGGTCCCTGCTGGGGCACGTCCTCCGGGGCACCGCACCAGGCATGAAGCGCACCGTCCTGGTGAACCACGTGACGGAGATCTACCGGCGGCACGGCGTCCTGGAGGATGCACAACACCGGATCCTCCGCGAAACGCGGAGCGCGGTCCGGATGCTCGGAACCATCCCGCCGTCGGAGGCCTCCGCGATGCTGGCCTGGTTCGCCGGGGCGCTTGTGCACCGGGCTTCCTGACCATGATCGACCGCGTCATAGCCATCCGTAACCGAACGGGCCTGCATACGCGCCCGGCCGCCATGCTCGTGAAGGTTGCTTCCAGGTTCCGGTCGGAGTTTTTCATCCGCAAGGAGACCTTTGAAATCAACGGCAAGAGCATCATCGGCGTCATGACACTGGCCGCCGAACAGGGTGCGATCCTCCATCTGCGCTTCGACGGACCGGATGAAGAGGAGGCGGCAACAGCAGTCACGTCGCTCATTGAACGCGGCTTCGACGAAGAGTGACTTTATGGACTCCCCGCAGAGCACGACCACGGAGCTGTTCATCAACGGGATCGCCGCCGCCCCCGGCATCGCAATCGGGCCGGCCTATCTTTTCACGAAGACTGTTCCGCGCGTGGAAGTCAAGGCGATTTCCCGCGAAGAGGCCGACTCGGAGATCATGAGGCTCCGGAGCGCCATCGCGCGCTCCGAAAAGGAGCTCCAGAAGATCCTGGCCTTCACGGAGCTGAAGCTGGGCTCGCAGAACGCCAAGATCTTCGAGGCCCAGATCATGATCCTGGGGGACCGGATTCTCCTCGACAGCGTCGAGAAAAGGATCCGCGAGGAGCTGCACAACGCAGAGTTCGTCATTTACGACGAGATCAGCAAATACAAGAAGCTGATGCTCGAGGCATCGGACGAGTACATGCACGAGAGGGCGCACGATGTCGACGACGTGATGAACAGGATTATCCGGAACATCCGGGACCAGAAGCTCTTCTCGAAGCTCGAGGGGGAGGCGATCATCGTCTCGGAGACCCTCACCCCCGCCGACACCGTGATTCTCAGCCGCAACCAGGTCCTCGGCTACGCCACGGATCTCGGCGGCGTCACCTCGCATGCCGCCATCATCTCCCGCTCCCTGAAAATCCCCGCTGTGGTGGGCCTCCACAGCGCCACCACGCACGTGCACTCCGGCGACATCATCGCGATCGACGGCTACGCCGGCGCGCTCATCGTCAGGCCTCAACCTGCGACAGTCGAAACCCTGCAGCGGAAGGCGCAGCGTATCCGCAATTTCGAGGAGCAGCTTCACGGGATCGCCTCCCTCGGTGCGGAAACGCCGGACCACCGGCGGATAGAGCTTTCAGCGAACATCGAATTTCCCGAAGAGGTCGAATTCGCCCGGATGCAGGGGTCGGCGGGCATCGGCCTGTACCGCACCGAAAGCCAGGTGATCGCCAAGGGCGCGTTCCCCGAGGAAGAGGAACAGTTCGAGGCCTACAGGTCGGTCGCCGAAGGGATGGCGCCGTTTCCGGTGATCTTCCGGACCTTCGACATCGGCGGCGACAAGGTCATCCCGGACACCACCCGCGAGCAGAACCCCTTCCTGGGCTGGCGCGGCATCAGGGTGATGCTCGACCGTCCCGCCCTGTTCCTCACCCAGCTTCGCGCAATCCTCCGCGCCAGCGCCCACGGCAACGTCCGGATCATGTTCCCGATGGTCTCGAAGCTGCACGAGATACGCGCCGCCAAGCAACTCCTCCAGCGGGCCAAGGACAGCCTGACCTCCGACAACATCCCCTTCGACCCGAAAGTCAAGATCGGCCTGATGATCGAGGTCCCCTCCGCCGTCATCCTCGCCGAGGAGTTCGCCGCGGAGGTGGACTTCCTGAGCATCGGCACAAACGATCTCATCCAGTACCTGCTCGCCGTGGACCGGGAGAACAGCTCCGTATCCCAGCTCTTTCAGCACTTCAATCCCGCCGTCATCAGGGCCATCAAGATGATAGTCGACGCGGGACACAAGCGCCACGTCTGGATCGGCATGTGCGGGGAGATGGCGGGCGACCCGCTTGCGACCGTCCTCCTGATGGGTCTGGGACTCGACGAACTCAGCGTCAACCCGAGCATCCTTCCGGAGATCAAGAAGATCATCCGGTCGGTGAAGCACAAGGATGCGCGGAAAGTGGCGGAGAAGATGCTGACGCTTTCCACCGAGGACGAGATCAAGGAGTTCCTCGCTTCCCTCGTCAGAAACAAGATTCCCGAACTTCCCATCGAATAACCGGAGCATCCCATGACCATCGAAGAAATCCGTTCCGTGGACGTGTCTGATATGTACGCGCTCATCAGGGGTTTCCCCGACCAGGTCCGTGAGGCAGTCCGCATCGGCGCCGAGGCACGGATCTCGCTGCCGGTCCGCGGCGTGCGTTCGATCGTGTTATGCGGGCTGGGTGGATCCGCGATCGGCGGTGACTTGCTGAAGAGCTATCTCTCGGCGGAGCTGGAAGTTCCCTTTCTGGTCAACCGCCATTACACGCTTCCCTCCTTCGTCGGTCCCTCCACGCTCGTCCTGATCTCCAGCTACTCCGGCAATACGGAAGAGACGACGACGGCGCACCGGGAGGCGGTCCGCCGGAAGGCGAAGGTCCTGTGCATCTCGTCGAACGGTCTCACGGAGAAGCTTGCCCTGCGGACATCGGCCCCCCTGATCCGGATCCCCGGAGGCCTCCCCCCCCGCGCCGCGCTCGGCTATTCGTTCTTCCCCCTCCTGCTGGCTCTCGGGAAGCTGGGATTGATCAGGAACAGACAGAAGGACGTCGGCGAGACCATCGCGCTTCTCGACCGGAAGGCGGCCGAGTACGCGGTGCCAGAACCGGCTTCCAACCTGTCCCTGGAGCTTGCCGGCCAGCTCCAGGGACGGCTCGGGGTCATCTACTCGTCCACGGAGTTCTTCGACGCTGTGAACACGCGCTGGCGCGGGCAGATTGCCGAGAACGCAAAATCCCTCTGTTTCGGGCACGTGCTGCCGGAGATGAACCACAACGAGCTTGTCGGGTGGAAGGTGCTGAAGGGATTGATGAAGGAAACGCAGGTCATCTTCCTGCGCGACCGGGGTGACCACAAACGGGTGCAGATCCGGATGGACATCACCAAGAGCACGCTGCAGACATACACCCCTCACATCGCAGAGGTCTGGAGCGAGGGACGCTCGCTCCTGGCGCGGATGTTCTCGCTCATCCACCTGGGCGACTGGGTCAGCTTCTACCTGGCCATCCTCAACCGGCAGGATCCGATGCCTGTCGAGGTCATCGATCACCTCAAGCATGAACTCGCGAAAGTCTGAAGCATGCACCTCACGAAGGAACAACGGATTGCGATCCTCGTCGGGATCGTCACGCTCGCTCTGGTGATCTTCGTCACCGTCTTCCGGAACGGCACGTCCTGGTAAAACGCCCCCCTACTCACCCCCGGCGCTCCCGGACGCACCGGGGGTGGCATTACCTTGCACCTGTCCCCCGAACATGCTATCATGAGTGAGAAGGCCTTCCACGACCCCTGTCGCGCAGTATCGTGACGGCTAGGCTAGTGATGAAACGACTGGCAGCGCTCTTCCTTCTCCTCCTGCTCCTGCTCCTCACCCCCGGCATCGTCCGCCCCCAGTTCTACTACTTCGGGCGGAACAAGGTGCAGTACACGGATTTCGAATGGCACGTCCTCAAGACGGACCACTTCGACATCTACTACTAC
>Ga0182021_10000421_pt1 | contig 44622 bp, 48 predicted proteins | sample 612E3MmetaG_FD_120493 | JGI IMG/M metagenome (GOLD analysis project Ga0182021, IMG submission 120493) | Permafrost microbial communities from Stordalen Mire, Sweden - 612E3M metaG (Illumina Assembly) | ecosystem: Environmental > Terrestrial > Soil > Wetlands > Permafrost | place: Sweden... | reverse complement strand
GAGTACTAGGAGAATGAAGAACAGGCTCGCAAACGCCTATATCAATTTCTGTTCCTTCTCCTTCTCCGCGACGGGGCCCGCCTTCAAGCGGCTGTCGATCAGCGCGCGCGCGCGTAAGCAGATAGATAAAAGTAAAATCCAATATTATTATAAAAATCCGATAAGTAATAGTTTTCACTAATGACCTAGTCCAAGGTTCCTTGATTTTTTGACTTTCAGCCACCATTTTCAAACTCTACCTATTAATAATCTAATAAACTTCCTACTAAAAACTAATCGTTAAACCGTAAGGGCGATTGGCGCTGGCTAGCGTGCGCCTGTTTAACCTATCTTTTTCCTTAATACATTCTCTGCGACAAGTAAACATGCTACTAAGAAGATGACTAGTAATCCATTATCCAGCAAGTAGGTCCACGATGTCGTGACCAAGCACCCTTGCGCTGCCCGAGGTCGGTGTAGCAAGCCCAGTGAGCATCCTGATGGTCGTAGTCTTACCCGCTCCATTTGGACCAAGCAGACCGAATACCTTTCCCGCTTCGACTGAGAAGCTGATCCCATCCACAGCTCGATGACCCTCATAGGTCTTCGCTAGCTCAAGTGCCTCGATAGCGTTCGCCATTGATTCACCCTAATAGCAGAATTGAGAATAAGACTGTTGCACGTAAGATGAAGCTATTGCCAAAGTAACTTTGGGATAAGATTTTTCATGGATTCAGAAGTTTGTAATGAGTGTAAGCAACACATTGAAATGATAAGTTCCATTTTTTAAAAATCGCAGCAGACCAGCGAAATACCTACTTTCTGACCTGTACAGCTACAGAATGTGTCCGCGACGCCTGGCTGGGCTGAGTCGGCGTCGTAGATGTAAGTATATTAACCGAGCCATTATTATCGACCCCATTTGCATCAATGTCAACCCACATGCCCTCATGCAGGCAGACGACTCCCGCCATGATGTCGTCCGTAACCCAAGCTACAACCTTGGTCTCCCCCTGCGGACTTGTGACTGACACCATCTCCCCATCCCTTATACCCCTAGACGAGGCGTCGATGGAGTTCATCCAGAGGCGGTGAGGTTCCCTATCCGAGAACCAGGGGATATTCGCATTCTGAGAATGAACCCTATATGCAGACTTAGGGGAAATGAGGCGCATAGGGTACGCCGCAGATGTAGCCATCACTCTGACATCCGGAATTGGGGAAGCACCGAGCCTAGCATAGGACTCTGAGAATATCTGCACCTTACCCGAGGGCGTTGCCAATGGATGCTGAATAGGGTCACTGACAAAATCGGAGAAAGCAACTCGACGTTGTCTTCCTATGAACCGAATTCCATCCTTCCTGAACTCTTCGAAGTCACCAACATTTGACTCACTCGCGAAGAAACGTAGCCAAGCTTCCTCATCCCTCCCCTCCGAAAACTCCTCGAAGACCCCGAGCCTCTCTGAGAGCCCGCAGAAGATGTCGTAGTCATTACGGGACTCCCCTACAGGCTCCGCCACCTTATTCGAGAACAGTAGATAGTTACCGCTATTGGGAATCACAATGTCGTTTCTTTCTAGAAATGTGGTTGCGGGGAGGACAATATCACTATGTTTAGCAGTCTCTGTTAGGAATCTATCGTGACAAACAGAGAAATCTACAGACTCGTATGCCCGTATCGCTTTATTAATGTCACTTCCCTCATTAAGGTAGTTTCCTCCCACATTGTAGACTGCCTTTATGTCTGTTGGGAACCCGCCAGCCTTCCCCTCCAGGATAGCATCCGCCCACCTGTAAACCGGGATCGAGACATTTGCAGGGTTCTGTGGAACACCGATGATACCCACCTTCGGTTTAGGCAGTGTTCCAAAGGCTAGTGTCCCCGAGGACCCACCCGAAATACCGAAATTACCAGTCGCCACCTGTAAGGCGATCCCCATCCTCATCGCCTCTTCACCTCCGATGACCCTCTGTATCGAGTTCCCGGGGATGATAGCTACTGGAGACATTGAACCGTACTTAACCGCAAACTCGCTAATTGTTGCTGCCGATACTCCACATATACCCTCTGCCCACTCTGGTGTCTTCTCCACTCCGTCGACTTTACCTAAAATAAAATCCTCTAACTTCCCGAAGCCGTAACTGACCTTCTCAACGAATCCTCTATTTACAAGACCATTAGTAAATAAAATGTAGAGAACTGACATCATCATGGCTGTGTCGGAGCCCGGGAGAATGGGAATCCACTGAGTGGCAAGAGACTTCACCGTCGAGCTACGTCTCGGATCGAGTACTATAATCTCAACTCCCCTCTTCTTAGCCTCGTGTAAACGAGCCTCAAGACCACACTCAAACTTTGTATCTTGAATGTTCGCTCCCCACAGAATGATCAAATTCGAATCATCCAGAGTAGCAGAATCTATTCCTGTCTCCAGAGTCCCCAATATGTGAGGTATTGTATACTGAAATGCCCCAATGCTGTAGCTTGACCATCTCTCAGTGTAACCGCCATACAAAGCGAGGAACCTCTTTGTTAGGCGAAGCGTATTGTGAAGACAAGCACGCGTCGAGCCGCTGCCTCCGAGGTGGAGGACGGATGAGGCGCCATGTCTCTCCTTGATTTCTAATAGCTTGGAAGCAACGAGATCGAGTGCTTCCTCCCAGTCAACTTCCCTGAAATCACCGCTTCCGCGAGAACCCACTCTGATTAGAGGTCTTTTTAGCCTATCCTTCGCGTATAGGACTCTCTGCATTTGGAGCCCTTTTAAGCACCCGATCATCCCCGGTTTCCCGAGTAGACTATTATCGATCTGAGTGACCACCCCATGTTCTAAAGTAGCAATGAGGGGACATCCGCCACCACAATCTAAATTACACGAGATTGGGAACCTGACTATATCCAACCGGATTCTCAATTCCTTATGTTCGCCAACCTATAATTGTTCTTAATAACACATGCTCGGGTCTCACAGGATCTTAAGTGATTTTATAGAGTTTCTGATTTCAATGTTGCGATGGCTGTGGATAAAGCATGGAGCGCGCGCGTAATCGATGGCACGGCTAAGGCGGAAGCCATCGTATCAACTCAACCTTTTGGCTTTTTTGGGGGTGTGAATCCATCTACCGGTTTGATAATTGATAAATGGCACGATCTTTATGGGCAGAATATTAAAGGGAAAATACTGGATTACCCTGAAGGCAGAGGTTCTACCGTGGGTGCGGCAGTGGTTCTTGAACTTGCGTGCGCAGGGTTAAAAATGCGCCGCGAAAAGGGATGGGATTAGGCTAGGCGCTTGCCCGCGTTGGGACCAGGCGCCGTGAAGTATAGTTCCTCGACCTTGAGCTTCCAGACCGCCTTCCCAGGCATCTCAATTGGGTTCTTCTTCATGAACTCCTCAACCCTCTTCCTACCCTCTTCAAAGAGTGGACCAGAGGTGAGGTACTCGGCCTTGCACTTGATCTGATAGCTCTTGTGTACCGACATGTCGTAGGCAACCATGCACCCCCACTTGGTCGAGGCGAGGTTGTCATGCGTCTTCTGCAGGAAGTTCTCGACGACAGCCACATGCTCATCGTCCACCCACCACCAGAACGCGACCATGACTACGTTCGGCTTACCTAACTTGTCTACGGTAGCGAGTGGGATAATAGCCTCCTTGTTGAATACTGCCTTTGCTTCTTCGGGTACTTTTACCAATTCATTCAGCCCTAATGAGTACAGAGAGTTGAAGTTATTTAACTCCTAGGTGTATTTCTCTAACCTTAACGTTTCCGCAGCTTGGCCGAAGCGGGGATTATGAGAAGGCTGACTAAGCCTAATCCAATGTAGGTTGTTGAGAGCGGGTAAAGCTGGCTAATATACCCGGCAGCGATCGGGCTCACGCATGTGAAGGCGCCGTACATGAACTCGTAGAAACTCATGGTAGCGCCTAGACTGCCCCGAGGGGAGCCGTGGGCTATGAAGTCTAGTATCAGAGGCTCGATGACGCCATTTGCAGCGCCAAAGAGTATGAGTGGCCATAGGAAGTCAAGGGTGCTCGTGGCGTATGCGACTCCTGCGAGGCTAATGGCGAGGGCAATGGTAGCGGCGAGCATCCCCCTCTTTACCCCTACACCGACGATCCTCTCCGAGTAGTAGAATCCCACGCCCTTCACGGCGCTGTCGACAGCGAGAAGGATACCGATGACGGTTACGCTGAGTCCCTTCTCCGCCATGTAGCCGGGGAGGATGTAGAAGTATATACCGAGCCCTAGGGCGTAGGGAATCATCGTTAGGTATGCCCACCTGAGCTGGGAGACCGCGGAGAAGTCGAACTTGATCTCCATGGACTCCGATTCCAACCTGATTCGTGGCACCATGAGACCGTTGACCACAAGAGCAGCAGCCATGATAGTCGTCAGAATCCACCAGAGCGCAGAGTACCCGAACGTGTCAGCGACCCAACCCCCAGCGAAAGGACCTAGGACGAAGCCGAGTATCCAGCTTAGGTTATACCTACCAATTGCGTGGGTGAGGAGCTCAGGAGGCGCCATGTCCGCAGTTATGGCTCCGGCCGCAGCCCAGAAGGATCCGCCTGCGAGCCCGAGGAGGATCCTGCCTATGAAGACGCCCCTGAAATCCGTGGCCATGGCTAGATAGACGAGGCACACAGCCGTGAAGATATTAAAGACGAGGAAGAGACGCACCTTCTCGAACCTATCGAGCAGAGTCCCCGCGACGAGGGTCATGAAGGTGTAAACGGCGGCAGCCGCGGTCCCCATGATTCCAATGTCGAGGAGGCTTGCCCCGAGGCGCTCCGCCTGGACTGGGGCAAGCATCATTGGCGTTCCTATAGCAGTGGCCACGAGGAACACCGAGATGTAAAGGAGCCTGAGGAGCCCCCTTCGACCCCAATCGAACATCGTGCAGACGAATAAGAGGTTACCCGGATAAACCCTACGCCTGTATGACCCTGGGCTCATCCAGCTTCCGCGGACCCCTAACCGTAATGGCCTCCCCGAGGGTAACCGTCATACCGTCAACGGCCGCGACCACTGGGATCCCCGACTGCTCCTCGAGCCACTTCGCCTCCTCATCGGGGTCCATGTTCAGAATTTTGAGCCCGAAGTGGGTGGTAACCGCGCAGCCCGGCTTCGCCTCCTCAATTACCCTGAGCGCATCGTCAGTGCACATATGGCCGATGAGCGGGCTTCCACGAGGCCACATGGTACCGAGGGCAATAAGTCGACAACCCTTAAGGGAGTCGCCCAGGCCGGGATAAGCCTCGGTGTCACTGGTGTAGGCAAGTGAGCCGACTCCGGGAACATCAAACCTGATGATGACCGCATCTCCATCGCCGTGAACCGCTCTAAGCGCCTTGAAGTCAATCTCATCTATCTTGAACTTGGAGTCGGGAACGAGTTCCTCAACCCTCCCCGCGAGTCTCTGATGGTACCGGCTTATGCTGGGGTCAAGGTCGTCCCCGCCTCTGAGGACACTCTTTGCAGCAGCGAGTACTCCACGTTTCTTGGTGGTGCCACCGGTCATGGCCTCAACGAGTACCTCCGCATCTGTGTAGTGGTCCGGGTGGCAGTGGGTAACGATGACCCCGTCAAGCTTCATTGGAGTGAGGCCAGCGTATATACTGTGAACGAGGGCGCCGGGTCCAGGGTCAATGTGTATTTGGGTCTTACCGTGCTCCAATCTTATACCCGCGGTTTTGCGTCTCTGAGTACACATAGTGTGGCGTCCACCACCTGTGCCGAGGAAGTGTAGGGTGAGCGGCTCCATGGGGGTTCCTCGGTGGGGGAGAGTTAAATATTTAACAGGGCGGTGTATCCTGAAAGGGTGCCGGGCCCGTGGCCTAGTTAGGCTAAGGCGTCTGACTGATAATCAGAAGATCAAGAGTTCAAATCTCTTCGGGCCCACCATCTTTCTTCACCACGCATACCTTGCTTCAATACCTTAACAATTTTATTCAAAATCGCAACCCTAGTCGATACGGTTTATATTAAACGTATAGTTTTTGAAACATGGGAGAATTTGATATGACTACAGATGGGAACAAAGCCGTCGTCAAAAGATTCATTAAAGAGGTGCTGAGCAGCGGCAATATTGACCTTATCGACGAATTAATTGCGCTCGATTATGTAAATCCGAGTATGGGCATCACCAATGGAAGTGGCTTTAAAACCGTGGTTTCCGGTCTCAATACTTTTGTGCCAACACGCAATTTTGAGATCGTGGATCTGGTAGCTGAAGGCGATTCGGTCGTATTTCGGGGAAACATGAATTTCACTTTAGCTAACGGGAAGAAAGTCTCTGCCCGAGTTATCACCTATTACCGTCTCTCTAACGGAAAGATCGTGGAAGATGAACCGATAAGCATGCCACCATTGACCGAAGTGTTGGGCAGCATGATGCCGAAGTCCGGCCCTTAGAGCTGATAATCCCGGCACATTCGCCCCTTCAACAGATACTCATGTTGAGAATGCAGAAGCAATTACCCTCCTGTGCTAATTGAATACGTGCGCTTCGAGTCCCCCTCTACTTCTTCGACGCCACCGCGTGACCAGGGTGCATAACCTTTTACCACCCAAACAAAATTTGGTTCCTCATGTCGAAGGAAACGGCGTGGAAGTGGATCGAGGACAATAAAGATCAACTAGCAAAGGTAAGCGACGAGGTCTGGGGCTTTGCCGAGTACGGTCTTCTCGAGGAGAAAAGCAGCAAGCTAATCGCTGACACTCTTGAGAAGCACGGATTCAGGGTTAAGCTCGGCATCGCAGGTATGCCGACTGCAATAACCGCGGAGTGGGGGAGCGGAAAGCCCATCATCGGCGTCATGGGTGAATACGACGCCCTGCCAGGCATCAGCAACAAGATCGTACCTCGCAAGGAACCGCTTATACCCAACGGGATGGGCCACGGCTGCGGTCACAACATCCACGGCACAACCGCGATGAGCGCTGCCATCGCCGTCCGTTACGCCCTAGAGAAGAGCGGGCGAGAGGGTACGATACGTTTCTACGGCACACCCGCCGAAGAGAACTTCCAAGGCAAGATATTCATGGTCGCCGCTGGCCTCTTCAACGGCGTCGACGCCGTCCTAAGCCACCACCCAGGCAGCCTGAACGTCGCCAGCCTCGCCAGCAGCACCGCTACAATACACGCCAAGTTCAACTACTACGGCAAGACCGCTCACGCCGCCGCCAACCCTGAGCAGGGAAGAAGCGCCCTAGACGCTGTCGAACTCATGAACGTCGGCGTAAACTACCTACGTGAGCACATCATCGAAAAAGCCCGTATACACTACGTCATCGAGGTCGGGGGAGGACAGCCAAACGTCGTCCCCGACTACGCACGAAGCTGGTACTATGTGCGCGCACCCGAGATGGATCAACTAGAATCAATCTACAAACGCGTCGAGAAGATCGCCCAGGGCGCCGCCCTCATGACCGAGACAACCCTCAAGATAGAGATGGACCGCGGCAGCTACAATAAGATACCCAGCAGGGCCCTAAGCGAGGTCGTGACAGCCAACATGCGCATGGTCGGCGCGCCTCTATACACCACCGAGGAACTCGCCTTCGCCGCTGAGATCGCCAAGACCTTCCCCAAGGAGAATAAAATCGAGACCCTCAAGAGGTCCAAGCTCCCAAACTGGGAGCGCTTTGTTGATGTCGACCTCCCTACCGACATCCTCGACGCCTGGGACGACGGCGAGGTCAGCCCCGGCAGCACCGATGTCAGCCATGTAAGCTGGAACGTCCCCACCATGGAGTTCGGCACAGCCTGCAACATACTCGGTGCACCAGGCCATAGTTGGCAGTTCGTCGCCGCAAGCGGCTCAACAATCGGCCACAAGAGCCTCATATTCGCAGCCAAGACGATGGCCGGCAGCGTCTTGAATTTAATGTCTAACCCGCAGATCCTCGCCAAGGCCAAAGAGGAGCACAGGAAGCGTCTTGGAACAAACACATACATCCCCGACATTGAGAGGAGGCCGCCCCTCGAACTCGCTAGGCAGAGCGCCGAGAAGCTCAAAGGCAAAGCCTAACGCCCCATGGCGATTGTCAAAAGTATTATCGGCCAATAAGGCACCAGTAAACCGATTCAAATGAGCTGGGTCAAGGATCTGCCAAAGATCGCCGAGACAATCGGAGCCGACACTGTCCTCCGAGACGGGAAGATAATCACCGTCGACGAGGATGACAGCATTGCTCAAGCCATGGCGATAAAGTATGGCAGGATCGCCTACGTAGGGACAAATGATGGCGTGACGCCTTACATCGGCAACCAGACGAAGGTGATCGACCTCAAATGCGGGTGTGTGACCCCCGGCCTAATCACTTCACACGAGCACTTTCTCCGATACGGCTTAAACGCCCTCTTCGGCATCGACCTCTGGTACCCCAAAGTCAAATCCATCAGAGACATCATCGACGCCGTCGCAGAGAAGGCCAGGGAAACCACCAAAGGCGAGTGGATATTCGGCTGGGGATGGGACGAAAACCTCCTCAAGGAGAAGCGATACCCTAATCGCTGGGACCTAGATGAAGCCGCCCCCAAAAATCCCGTCTACCTCGGCAGAGTCTACCAAAAAGTCGCCGCGAACAGCCTCGCCCTAAAGATAGCAGGAGTCACAAGAGACACCCCTGATCCCGAGTACGGCAAGGTCTATAAAGACGAGGACGGAGAGCCCACCGGAGTCTTCCTCACCATCCTACCCTCCGCCAACCCATTCGAAGAAATGATGCCAAAGATCAATACACAGAGGAAGGAGGAGGCGATCGTCAAGGCCTGCCACGACTACAACGCCGAGGGCATGACAACAGTCGTAGATGCAGTAGTCGGAGCCGCGGAACCAGACGACCTCGTCGCCTACCAGAACACCCGTATGAGGGGGGAGCTCACAGCCAGGATCTACGCCCTCTACGGCTTCGTCAGAACCGTAAAACAGGCCAAAGAGACCATCCAACACGTCTCCACATACGGCGACGACATGTTCAAGGTGGGCGGGATAAAGCTCAGCCTCGATGGTGGCGTAGTACCTAAGACCGGTTACTTCTACGATCCCTATATCGGCGAGCCCACGAACTTCGGCCGTACTAAGTGGACAAAGGAGGATCTCACGGAGGCGATTCGCCTCTTCCACGACGCTGGGTTCCAGACCTGCACGCACACCATCGGCGACAAAGCCATCGACTGGGTTCTCGACGGCATTGAGAACGCGATGAAGCTTAACCCGCGCCCCGACCCACGCCACCAGATTATCCACATCTACTACCCCACTGCCGAAGCCATAGACCGCGTCAAGAGACTCGGCGTCATGGCCAACGTCCAGTCGACCTTCATACACTTCGAAGGTGACACCTACACAAGATTCCTGGGCCCGAGAGGCGCCTGCGTAAAGCCCCTCAAGACCTTCATCAAAAAGGGTATAGCCGTCGGGAACAGCCACGACTACCCCTCTGGGCCAATACCTGCACGCATCGGCCTCTGGGCCGCCATCACCCGTGAGACCTTCGAGGGCAATGTGATCTGCCCCGAGGAGAGGCTAACAGTCCAGGAGGCGCTGAAAACCTACACCATCTGGAACGCGAAGCACCTCTTCATGGAGAACAAGATCGGCTCACTGGAGCCCGGGAAGTACGCCGACCTCGTCGCATGGGACACGAACCTGTATGACGCACCCACTGAGAAAATCAAGGACATGAGGGCAGAGATGACGATGCTGAATGGAGAAATAGTCTACGAGGCTCAAGGAAGCCAGTGGAAAAGAAAGGATCAGTGATCTGAAATGGCGAGAATAAAGATCACGTTGGCATGTGGACCCTACGACCGCACTTTGCCCCTCGCGAGCGGTCTAGTTCAGCCTGAGGGTGTCGATCTGAACTACATAACCTTGCCACCCGAAGAGCTATTCTGGAGGATGGCGGTCCACGGGGAATTCGACGCCTCCGAGTTCTCACTCGGCGCAATGTCCATCCTCCTCGGCAGGGGGGACCACCGCTTTGTGGGTGTACCCATCTTCCCCTCTAGGTTCTTCCGTCACTCCTCCGTCTTCATCAACAGCCACTCAGGCATCAAGCGCCCAGAGGACCTGAAGGGCAGGAGGGTCGGCGTGCCCGACTACACGATGACCGCTAACACGTGGATCAGGGGATTCTTAGAGCACGACTACGACGTCAAGCCCAGAGATGTGGAGTGGGTCACCGGCGGCCTAAACGAGCCCGGGAGGAAGCAGAGGGTCGCGACCAAGCCAATCGAGGGACTGAAGATCACAAACATGGAGACTGGGATACTGAGCAAGATGCTGGACAAAGGGGAGATAGATGCTCTAATCGGCGCGAGAGAACCAGACAGCTTCCGAAACAAGTCGCCGAACGTTATACGCCTATTCCCGAATTACCGTGAAGTTGAGAAAAACTACTACCAACAGACCGGCATCTTCCCAATAATGCACCTAATCGTCATTAAACACGAAATATATGAGAAGCACCCGTGGCTAGCTTATAGCCTCTACAAGGCCTTCGAAGAGAGTAAAGAGATCTGCGCTGGAGAGATGGGTGCACAGAGCGCCCTCAAATACATGCTACCCTGGATGATCCCCGAGCTAGAGGAGACCCGGAGAATCATGGGCGAGGACTACTGGCCTTATGGCCTTGATGCTAACCGCGGGACCCTCGAGGCATTCATCCGCTACAACACTGAACAGGGGCTGGTAGAGTCCCCCTTCAAGGCGGAGGACCTCTTCGCCCCTGAGACGGTAAACATCGCTAAAATCTAGGCTCGGGGTTTTATCACTCTTTTAGTAGCTCCCTGACCCGCTCGATAGCAAGCGCTGAACCGAGGCTGGGCTCGTTCATGATGGCGGAAATTAGCTCTATCGTGCAGTAGCCCTGATAGCCTATTGCCTCTATCTCCTGGAATAGTTGTCTCAGTGGGATCCTTCCTTCCCCTGGCATCATATGTGAGTCCGACTGGCCGTCGCTATCAATCACATGCATGTGACGCAACCGACCCCCCAGCTTCTCGAAGTAACTCATTATGGGCTCACGGTTGCAGAAGGGCGGACAGATATCACACATCCCCAGGAGCCTCTCCGACCCAACCTCGTCAAGTGCCTCGACCAGGTCGTTACAGGTGACCACAACGTTGCTCTCGTACGTCGTGAGGGGCTCGAGGAGAAGGTCAATGCCAACCTCCTCAGCGTAAGCGGAGAGCTCCCTCAGATTCTTGATGAGGCGTGGCCAGTACTGCGCTCGAGTGGTTTCGTAGCCGGCGTGTGCAGCAGATATCAGTGTGAAGCCTGCCCCCATCCCTACCGCAACATCCATCGAGAGTTTGATGTAGTCGAGGCTGTCACGCCGCATCGCCTCGGAGCCGATCATCATGTTGTATGGGTACGCGTTAGTCTCTGGCGTATACCCTATGATGGGCAACCCATACCTAACTGAGAGCTCCTTCATCTCATGATCCCCCACAGCCTTGAGGTCCGGGGCGTAGGCGTGCGGGCGCCCACCCCAAACCTCGACCCCATCGAAGCCGAACCGTTTCGCGTCCCTGAAGGCCCTCTCAAGCGGCAGACGCATGTACGGCATAGTGAATAATCCGATCTTCATCCATGTGACACCTTCAAACAGCGCTCGAAGCAATTACTAGAAAATTTTAATCATATTAATACTATACTAAGCGCGAAAACTCCTTCTGCTATTATGTGCACGCATATACAGGTGTAATACGCTAACCTGCACCAGGGTCTCCAAGCGCACCCGTCCCCTTTTATCACCAACTGCCCCCATTGGGATCGACAAATATGACGTACCACATGAGACGCATGGACAGGGCGATAACCGACCCAGAGAAGCTGGAGAAGGTCCTCAAGGAGACACATTACATCACAATAGCAATGTGCAAAAACAACGTCCCCTACCTAGTCAGTCTCAGCCACGCATACGACCCCGAAGGTAAACGCCTATATTTCCACTGCGCCTCCGAGGGGAAGAAACTCGACTATATGAAGGCTAACCCACGCGTCTGGGGGCAGGCCATCATCGACCACGGCTACGTCGATGGTAAATGTAATCACCTCTACGTCACCGCAATGTTCATGGGTATGGTTCACCTCGCCGAGGGCATCGAGGAGAAGAGAAGAATAATGAACTACCTCTTCACCAACCAGGAGAAACCCTCACCGACAGGAGAGGTCGATCCCCACCTGACTCGAATAGGGAAGGATCCGGAGATCAACCGAACCACGATCGGATGGATAACCATTGAAGGGCTGACTGGTAAAAAATCGACTGAGATAAAATTCTAGAGGAAGTGGCCATCCCTCTGCCTCTTCCGTCCAATCGCTCCACGGATATAGGCGATCTGCCCCTCATGGTGCATGATCTCCGATAGCTGCCTCATCAGCCTGTCGTACCTCTTCACCGGTCCACTTGGCGACTGGACCTCAATCGCCAGATCGGCGTCGGTGAGCTTCCCGAGCCCCTCGAGCACAGCGGCCCTCCCCTTCGTAAGGTCAGCGGATAGCTTCTCGTAGGTAATGGTTTTGCTGCCCACGTAGTCGTCTGGCCAATCAGCAGGCTTGTAGTTGTTGTCCCCCCTGAAACTCCTCTGGAACCCAACGTTCCACTGCTGGCTCAGGTGGGTGAGTATCCACTCGATGTTGTTCGCCTCCTCGACCGGCTTCCAGTCGATCTCCGACTCCTTGAGGTCCTTCATCGTCATGTCGAACCTACCGAAAGCGACATTTGCCACAGACTTTAGCGACTCAACTTTCTCAGACAAGAAGATCACTATCTCCGATCGTTGTGGGGTATGGCGATTATTACCGCTTTCCCCAATTCACATAACTTTAATCGCAGGCCCCTTCCACATTGATGCTATGGACCTCCATGGAATGAAGGTGTTGGACTTCCACGCCCACTTCCCCGTGCAGCGCGTCGAGTCGAGGGCCGGCTTCACACAGGCCCTCATACAGAGGTACGGGGAGGCGAAGGCGAAGATAATCATGGAGAACTCAGCTCGGTACAGGGACGAGTGGAGGCGAAAGTGGGGCTTTGAGCCTCCGGAGACGGGCATCCACAGCGACGAGGAGCAGGCCGAGCGCTGGGTCTCAGACATGGACGCGAAAGGGCTCACACGGGTCAACTTCGTCATGGGCGGGGGCAACGACAACCTCTCAGAGATCGTAAAGATGCATCCCGATAGGTTCACAGGCTTCGCAAACCACGACCTATTCTCCGAGGGTGCTGCGGTCGAGCTTGAGCGGAGTGTAAAGACTCTCGGCCTCAGGGGATACAAAATCATCGCATCTGGCCTCACCCGCCCCATTGAAGACAAAGCCGGGTATTCACTATGGGAGATGGCAGAGAAGCTGGAGGTCCCTGTCCTCATCCACTTCGGCGTCCTCGGTGGGGGAGGCGGTCCATCGCGCAACCTACACAACCTAGATCCGCTCAGCCTCTGGGACATCGCCGCTAGCTTCCCCACACTCAACTTCATCATTCCCCACTTCGGCGCTTGTTACTTCCGCGAATTACTCCAACTCTGCTGGGCGTGCCCAAACGTCCTAATCGACACCTCTGGGAGCAACCAGTGGATGGCTTGGATGCCATACAGGCTTACCCTTCGCGACCTCTTCCTCAAGTGTCTTGAGACCGTCGGCCCCGACCGCATAGTCTTCGGCACCGACTCAAGCTACTTCCCCCGTGGTTTCAGTGTCGACTATCTCCGCGAGCAAATAAGGGAGGTCCGCGCCATAGGCGTCGGCGAGGAAGCCGTAGACAAGATATTCTATGGCAACGCAGCGAGACTGCTGAAACTCGATTAATTCCGTTCAACGCAAGCACTCCTCACCTCAATCCATTTGTATCTAGCAACCTAGCAAAACGAGAAATAACCCCGAGCCATGCTTAGACCTGAGAAAACCATGACCGACGCGGGAGTTCTGAGAACACTCCTCTCCCCCCGGAAGACCCTGTTCGGGGCCGGGGCGGTGGAGAAGGTCGCCGAGGAGGCAAAACAGCTCGGGGGAAAGAAGGTGCTCATCGTCACGGACGAGACCGTGATGAAGCTCAAGATAGTAGACAAGGTTCGTGACCCGCTTACATCCGATGGGTTCGAAGTCGACATCTGGGACAAGGTCGAACCGGAGCCGACAATGCCGGTAGCCGAGTCTCTCACTAAGTATGTGAGAAAGAAACAGTACGACTCTGTCGTCGGCGTAGGAGGCGGGAGCAGTCTCGACATGGCGAAGGTCGCCTCACTGATGCGCAAGAACCCAGGCGACTTCAAGGACTATGTCGGAGGCGTCCCCCTCGCCAGCAGGGGCATTCCGATCCTCACCGTGCCGACAACAAGCGGCACTGGTAGCGAGGCGACAGCCACACTCGTCGTTACATACAATGAGATGAAGACCGGGATAACCCACCCCTACATAATGCCCGACACGTCACTCGTCGACCCAGCGCTCACCCTGAGCTTGCCGCAGAAGGTCACCGCGAACACAGGCATGGATGCACTTAGCCACGCCATCGAGGCATACATGTCGCTGAAGAACAATACTTTCGCGGATGCCGTAGCCCTACAGTCCATGAGGCTCATCGCCGACAACCTCCGCCTCGCCTACGCGCAGGGAAGCAACATCGAGGCACGCGCCAACATGAGCATGGGCAGCATGCTAGGCGGGCTATCCATCGCAAACTCAAGCACCTGTGGTGGCCACGCCCTCGCCTACGGCTTCGCCGTAATGAAGCAACTGCCACATGGCTTCACATGCGCAACCGCCCTACCCTTCATCATGGAATACAACCTGCTCGCAATACCCGAGAGACTCGCAGACGTTGCAGATGCACTCGGCGAGGACACGACCGGATTACACCCAAGGGAGGCCGCCTACGCTGCGGTCAACGCTGTAGCGAGACTAAACAACGACCTTGGCATCCCACTCAGCCTCGAGGAACTCGATATAAAGCACGATGAGATCCCGCTCATGGCAGACGAGACCATGAGGATCGGCAGGCTCCTCTCGGTAAACCCTAGAAGCATGAATAGGGACGAGGCCATTAGGGTATTCGAGAGGATGTGGCACGGTTTCGAGTGACTCGTGAACGAGAACATTATAGCCGATTTTTTCAAGCTCGCACCCATTAGTGCAAATCCTCACCCAATCTCTTATCCGCGAGATGAGGTGATCCCCCTTGATGGACACCCCCGCGATTCTCAGCATCGGCGAGCCTATGGCAGAGTTCTGCGCCTCCGATCTAGGCCACCTGGGCACCGTCGAGTCCTTTAAGAGGGGTTGGGGTGGTGACACAAGCAACTTCATAGTGGCTGTGGCCCGCCTTGGGGGCAGTGCCGGGTATATATGCAGGCTCGGCGGGGACTCATTCGGCGCCAGCTTCCTCGACCTCTGGGCAAGGCAAGGCGTGGACGCGAGCCGAGTCATCAGGGAGTCAGCCGGCTTCACAGCGGTCTACTTCATCAGCCTGAAGCCCGAGGGAGGACACGACTTCACCTACTACAGGGCCGGGGCAGCTGCAAGCAAGTACCTCCCCACCGACTTAGACATAGAGTACATAAGGGGGGCGAAGGCCCTGCACAACAGCGGTATAACCCTCGCAGTAGGTGAGGGACTAAGGAAAGCCTCCCTACTAGCGATGCGGGAGGCAAAGAGCCATGGAGCTCTTACCAGCTTCGACATAAACATGAGACCGAATCTGTGGCCGACGCCACTCGCCCGGGAGAGCTGCGAGGAGGCTTTCTCTCTAAGCGACATAGTCTTCGCAAGCATGGAGGATATGAAGACCCTCTATGACATAGAGGAGCCAAAACGGGCGGCTGAGAAGCTGAGAGAGTTTGGAGTTGGTACGGCCGTTGTTAAGCATGGCGGGGAGGGATGCCTAGTCTTAAACGGGGATGGCTCATTCTCCTCGCCGGGATTCACCGTTAAGGTCATCGACACAACGGGCTCCGGGGACGCCTTCGACGGCGCCTTCGTCCTTGCGACGCTTGAGAGCTGGGACCCAAGGAGGATTGCCTCTTTTGCAAATGCTGTTGGCGCCCTCACGGCGACGGGTCTCGGAGCCGTTGCACCGATACCAACCCGCGAGCAAGCACTTAGACTCATACGGGAACAGGAAAGAGACTAATCCGTCTAAAGTTTCAATTATTGATCCCCTCGATAATGTACCATGTTCTCAAGCATCGGCGGACTAGGAGCGTCAGACCTGCCTGGTTTGAAGCGGTGGAAAACGAGACAGCTCTCAAGCAGCGACCCCACAGGTGGAAACATGGACTTCGTCTCCGTCCCCGCAGGGAAGACGGTGAGGCTCGGGGAGGTGAAGGGCTCGGGGTGGGTCTCCCGAGCCTGGTTCACGGTTATGTGCCCTGACAAGGACGTCTACCGGAAGCTCATCCTCCGCTTTTACTGGGATGGCGAGGAGAACCCGAGCGTCGAGACCCCCTTCGGCGACTTTTTCGGCGTTGGCTTCAGCGAATACGCTCAGAACACAAGCCTCATACAGGGCGTGACAAGTGGCGGCTTCTACAGCTACTGGCCGATGCCTTTCACCAGGGGGGCACGATTCGAGGCTAGGAATATCGGAGAAGTCGACATCTCCCACCTCTACTTCGGTATCCAGATACACGAGACCGAGGTCGACGAGGGCGTGCCCAGGTTCCACGCCAAATGGAGAAGAGAGAATCCCACAACGATCGACGAAAACTACACAATTCTGAGAGCCAAGGGACGGGGACACTACTGCGGCGTCGTCCTCAGCATGCAGGAGTACGACAAAGGGAGCCGCCAGATGCTCGAGGGGGATGAGATGATCTGGGTCGACGGCGAGAAGGATGCCAGCATCAAAGGGACGGGCACTGAGGACTACTTCCAGGGGGGCTGGTACTGGGAGAACGGCTCATTCAGCGCGCCCTTCCACGGCCTCACCGTCGGTGACAAGATGCACAGCAAATACTGCGCATACCGCCTACATATCCCCGACCCCATCCCCTTCACAGAGGACATCCGCGTCACCATCGAGCATGGCAACTGCAACATGCTACAGCAGGACTACTCCAGCCTCGCCTACTGGTACCAGCTTGAGCCCCACGACGCCTCCTTCGGGGGCATTCCCGACGACGTCTCCTATGTCAAACCAATTGGTACGAGAGCGGAGGCCTACCTCATGAGCGAGCTGGTCCAGGACCCACCAACCAATTTGGAACGTAGGAAGGTAATTTCGGAGGCAGCCCGCCTCAGGCTCCAGCTCATGGAAGTGAAGGCCAAGGGCGTGGTCCCACACGAGTTGGAGGGCCTCGACGACTCCGACTTCCTCAAGGCCGACTACGAGGGCCTCAAGGAGATCGTTGAAAGAGTCATGCAAAGAAAACGCTCCACCGGGGAACGGGTTTAACAAATACATATCTTTAAAAGGGGCGCGCGAGATGGCATGCCTGTATATTGGGAGCCTTCTAGGTAACCGTTATACAGCAAAGGAGTGTAATGAAATGGGTTATAGAGACAGGCGCAGCAGCTTCAACAGTGGACCACGCGAGATGCACAAGGTAACGTGCCCAGACTGCGGTAAGGAGACGGAAGTCCCCTTCAAGCCGACAGAGGGCCGTCCGGTCTACTGTCAAGAGTGCTTCGCCAAGCACAGGCCACCGAGAAGGTTCTAAGCCGTAAAGTGAGCCACGAGCGCGGGTACACCCACGCAAACGTTTTTTATCTGATTATTCTTAAAAACCCGAAAAGCCTTTCAGTCGCTTTTCTAGTATCCGATCGCTTGCTGAATCGGTGTCGTCCTCGACATCACCTCGCCGAGTAGCCTACGGCCTAAATCAGTGAGCTCAAGTATCTTCCATTTTATAACGCCGAGGTGCTGCAAGCTCCGCCGCACGCCCTGAGGTAAAGCGTCCCCAGGTACGACACCATCCTGGTACTTGGCGAGTTCGTCCTGGTAAAGGTAGAGCAAGTTCCTCCTGCTGAGGTCGTCTAGCTCCTCGAGCTGCTCAGCGGAGTAAGTCTTGATTGTGACACGCGTCTCCATCTCGGGTGGGAAGCTCTCAAAGTAGACTACGCCCTTCGCTATCCTAATGTTGCCCGACTTCTCAAGTCTGGAAAGGCTCCTCTCGCCCCCCTGTTTGTAGCGGTACTCCTTCAGGAGGTCATCGAGATGGATTCCGTTCGGGGAGTCATGTAGGCGTCTAAGGATCTCTACCTGAATCGGGCCTATCATAACTACTCCTCTGGGTCTAGTGGGATGGCTTGCTGGGATTTAGATGTTATTAAAAATGGTGTACCTCGTCAGTCTTCGACTGGCATCAATTTGGATAAGTAGTTGTAGCCGAGGATGAGTCCCTTCTCCTCGCGGCCGTACATTTCCACTATGCCTTGTTCCGTGTCGATATGCTCCTTCGCATATGCGGCGGCGAAAACGTCGTCCTCATGCTCTATGTCGATGTTGTTCTTATAGCCTACCTCGATGAGGGCGGTGAGGAATTTGGGCCAGTCCATGAGTCCCCAGCCTGGTAGACGTGCGCGCCACCAGCCGTGGCCGAGGCCAATGGTCTCCCCAAAGGCCTGTCCTATTATACCGACGCGTTTGAGGATCTTCTGGTTGATCTCCATGTCCTTGGCGTGGATGTGGAAGATGCGGTCACCGTAATCGTAGACGGCCTGCACATAGTCGATGCCCTGCCATATCATGTGACTCGGGTCGAGCTCAATGCCGAGGGACTTTGATTTAACGACCTTGTACATCTCGTCCCAGACCTCAGGGCTTATTGCAATATTCTCGCCGCGTAGGTAGAATCTGTCCATCATTGGGCAGTTCTCGATTGCAATCTTGATGCCCCTCTTCTCCGCCTCCGCGCAGAATGGTTTGAAGGCCTCGGCAAAGAGTGGGATGTTCTCCTTTATCGACTTCATCCCGTCACGCCCGGCGAAGGTGCATACCACGTCCAACTCCATCTTGCTCGCTAGCTCCATCACCTTATAGAAGTAGCGCGTCGCCTCCTTGGCGTTCGCCTTGTTCGGGTCGAGGTAGTTGGGGTAGTAGCCGAGCGCGGATATCTCGATGTCGTGGTCCTTGAGTTTCTTCTTGACCTCCTTTATGCGCCGGTCGGTGACCTTGTCCGCATTCAGGCTCGAGTCGGGCCAAGCCGAGAGCTCCATCGAGCGGAAGCCTACCTTATATGCGAATTCGACCGTCTTCTCATCATAATTCGTGTAAAATCCGAGTTTCATAGTTATTGATTTCGATAAAACTACTATTTAGAATGTTCCACGGCACGTGGAGCATTCAGTGACGGTGTTGGCTACACCGTCTTTGGCTCGTTTTTTATTATCTTAACGGCTTTGCCGATAGAGTCTCCAGGGAGGCCCCTCTTGAAGGTCGCGAGCAGGTAGCCCTTACGGAAGCCGTGGAACCGGGTAATCCTACCGAATATCTTCGGGTCGTCGTGGGGCCAGGAGACCGTCGAGCCGACTAGGCCCTTTGCTTCACTGGGCGTGGTCCCGGGGACCATAATTATCATCCTGTGCGGGTACTGCATCTTAGCGCCGACGCCGTAGTTCATGACTATGCCCTTGTACTCCATTTTCATCGCATCCATTGAGAGGGGGTGTCTCTTGGGCGTTCGGTCAGAAGCATCCAACGGGAGCCCGCGTGGCTTCCCTCAGCTGCCTATTGGAGCACCGCGGCGCTAATAAAGTTATAATGAGCAAAAAATAAAACAGTTCTACCGCGTTAGCAGGACGAGTGCCACGGTCTCGATTAGGAAGATCCCCCCACACAGGATGGATGTGAAGTATCTCCACTCCTTGCCAGGGTCTCCATCATCAACTGCTTCCATACGCCTCCTTGTCGGGAAAGTCCAAATACCGGCTCGAGTACGAACATTAACCGAGGTATTGTCGTCTTTGATGTATCACCTCAAACGCTCGGTGTTAGAATAAGCATCGATAAATCCATAGACAAAAAGTAGCATCGATTCTAGAAGAGTGATGTTGCCAAGAGTCCCCATGAATTGTTTTTTCTCAAGGACTCCGAATGATGCTTGGGATAAGATAAGACTAAAAATAATATTCACTAAAGTTAACCCAATCGATAACTGTGCGGATTTTATCAGAATTTCCTTAGTGGTCGACAATCATTTACTCCCTTAATTACTGTTTATTTAAGAATTAAAAAATAGTAACCTCATGAAGAAACCTGTCTTGATAGATTTTCTTAGAATAAAGTCCAGATGAGTCAGTGCTTCTTCACGTACGGCTCAACCTGGTTGTAGTTGCCGCACTTAGGGCATTTGTAGACCGCCTGCGTCACCTGCGCCGGGCGCAGTGCCCTAAGCATGAAGTGGCCGCAACTCCCACACTGGTAGTCGATAACCCCCTCACCGACGACGAACGGCTCCATCTTCTTTTCCTGCGGGTAGTTATCCTTACTAAATATCGTCCCCTCAATAGGCTTCGACGGTAAGAGCCTCATCTTGTAGGTGTTTTGATTGTTCATATGCCATCCTTAACACAGGTCCCTGCCGGTTATATTAACCATATCAAAAAGATGATTTCCTCTCATTGAAATTTAAAAATAGCTGCAAAATAAGCGGATCGGCTAATATTTTTTGAAAGGTCTATAAGAGCCGGGGGGTCACTATTGGTGATGTCGTTCTCCAAGCGAAACACCACCCTACTCAGGGTGCTAGAGATCGAGTCCAAGATCAAGGACATAGAGCACGGCGAGGAGTACCTCCGAGTGAAGCGCGAGATCAGGGTCCTCGAAAACGCGCGCAACAGCCTCGGGAAGATCGTGGTCAGCTCCCCCGAGGACACCGGCACCCTCGTCGAGCTGAGGAAGAACAGTGCCGACGTGAAAACTTTCCTGAGCGCATACCAGGGGAAAATGAGAGGCATCTCGGAAAGGATCGACAGCCTCAATGCCGAGAAGTCTAGTCTAAAGAGGGCGCTCTTCAGCATATAGTCCCGTGGGCGGCTTTAACGCAGCTTTAAAAGAGAGAGCCGGTAACTATCTCTGGGTTTCCCTCGGGGATATGTATTCGGGAGGTCGCAGCTTTGAGGAAGATGGTTTTACCGAGAAAGGATAAGAAGAAGAGGAAGCACGCGAAGATTTAATCTTCGTCTGGCCCGCCCTGAAGTTGGCTGCTTCGAGATATATGTATCATTTATAAGGCTTTGAAAATTCTCCCCTTTCGGTCTCGTTTTCACGAACTAATTAAAAAAGGGTCTCAGTGAACGTGTTTTTGATACGTTCGTTTATATAAAGCGAGGCCGTACTAATATTTTGGAGATTACATGGATCACATATTTACTTTCAAGATGGTCGTTCTTCCGATATTACCGACGGCGGGCGCGTTCCAGAGTAGGGATAATTCCCCCAAGGAGAGGAAAATGGAGCCATTCATAGCTGGGAAGGGCGCTTTGAACTACGTTTGTGGTCAATGTGATCATGTTCTACTGAAATCTCTTCTAAGGATGCAGGTCACTGACTCTGTCTACAAATGCCCCAAGTGCGGGGCGTATAACCGGGTCAAGGCATAGTCTCCGCGGGTGATTGATAAAACGGCGGGTGGCATCTTTGAGCGTCTACGAGAAGATAGAGCGGATGCAGGAGAAGGACCCCTCCAAGATACCAGCCGGGGACTTCGCCATTAGCCTAAAGTCGGGCATGAACGTACCAGTCGGCGCATACCCGCGTGAGGAGCTTAAGCGAAGAATTATGTCAAGCCCCGACGACGAGTAAAATTCTAGAATAACGTTTCCGAAAACTGGGCAGTCTTTTGCTTAACCGCCGCGCCTGCTTCTATAGTGCCTGACGCGGATGGCTTCGGGCTTCTTCGGCGGTTCTGGCTCCGATTTGACGGGGACTATTGCCTCCAACTCAATCGCGCGGTGTATGAGAGTAAGTATGTATGAGGTGTTGTAGCCTACCTCGTCCCTCAGCTTCTGCTTGACGCCGGCCGCGCTGTCGACATAGTCGTTGTAATGCTTGGCCGCCTTCTCGAACTCCGGGAACCCAACAGTACGTATACCCTTGATCCCCTTCCCCTCGATGAATACACGATCAGAGACCGCACGTGCGTAGAAGTGGCCGCCAGTGGGCTCAAGAGCCCACGTCTCGAGGTCTAAATTACCCTTCTTTAACTCGGCTTGCATTAGGTCCCAGTATTCACGTATCTTGTTCGGTTTAAGGTGACTCAAGTAGTATCTAGACTATTAATGATGCACGAAGCATAAAAACAAGCACTATAACGTGTTAACTAGATCGTAGATTAATTCCGTTCTAGATGATCTAAAACATTATTAGAAGTCTTAGCCTTTTTGTATGGCGCAGAGGAAGGGTACAACACCCCCGTTAACACCCCCATTTCACAATTGTATTTTTAAAGATAATTAATTTGATCAAGATGCGCGCGCATGGCGGCTGAGTCGGTTCAGGATCTTCAGAACAGAATCAGGTTCTATGACTAGGGGGTTAAAGAGATTCGAAGGTTTAAAAATGAAATCGATGAAACGCTGGCAGCGCTAATAGAGACGGAGGAAATGCTTCATAAACTCTTGAGTGAAGCAGTTGAAGTTGGCAAGGACAGGCTCGGGATTAACAGTCATTTATCGGTGTATAGTGAGTCTCGTGTTGAATGAGAACATAGATTATCCAGGGCAAAGAGCGAGGCGAGTATCAAGCGGTTAACCGAATGGATTAGAGTGGAGGATCATATGACTGAGATAACCGAGTCACACTTGAGAAGGTTGAAGATGAGCTCGAGGCCATTTCGAAGGAGATGCAGCCTTTTGAGGCTAAGGCATTTAATTTGAGGGTCAAACTCGAGCGTTTGACTGTAATTAGGGATGGAATATTTGATTCGCTTACTAACTCATCGAAGCTGATAAAAACCTATGAGAGTTGAATGCGCGCGCATCGTCTAATAGGTTGGCTTCATCGCCTTGGTTCGCCCCTCACCGTGCGCTCTATCTCCCAGCGCATCCCTTAAGACCTTCATGTCCTGAGGGTCTGCGTCAAAGACGTACTTGAAGTCGCCCGCTGAATCGGATTCTATTGTTAAAATATACTTGTCCATTCGGATGTGCGAGTCCTCATCCTTATCCTCCTGCTCATAATCGATGTATGCCCTGTGAATATCAGATAATTTTAGGGCCATGTTTCCTGGGGTTTCATCTAAAATCTGGGAAGGCGACATCTTGAAGTATCTCTTGCTGTATTCGACTATGTCTCCCATCAAAAGCACCTTGCCAGCTAGGAGTTTCCCGAAGCCTTTCGCATTTGCCTTCGAAACAGCGAGAGCTTCTTGCATCATAGCGGGGCTAAACCGAGCAATAAGAAATCTCTGATTCGTGGCAACGAGAAAATGATCTCTCGACTTCAATCCCCCCGCAGATTGGACGAGGTGAGGTATGACGCCGACCACAGTCTCTGCAGCTGCGTCGTTTGGACTCAGAGAAGTCGAAGTAGTACCCGGAGTCTGGGGAACAAAAGTAGCTGCCGGAGTAACTGTAGCCACCGGATCAACAATAGCTGCTTTAACTTCCCTAATGGGAACCCCGCAATATCCACAGAACTTCTCACCAAGCTTGATCTGCTTCCCACATGATGCACAGAAGGGCATGGACAATACTAGATTAAATATTAATAAAATATTATTGTTTGAATTCCACGTACATGGTACGATTGGATAATGATATAAAGTTGAAGTACAATTTGAAACATGATTGTGATGAGGTGGAGCCTACTCATAGGCGGCGTAGTTCTGATGGGTCTTGGCACAGTATTCACAATTACCCTGATAGGTGCGATAATCGGTGTCCCATTAATGATAATCGGGTTAATCATGGCGTTCGTGTCCATCTTCGTTCCAACTCGAGTGGATCCAGTGATCGTCACCAAGATCCCTGGCGGTGAGACTCAGCGTCAGATCCGGTGCAACAAGTGTAGCGCATTGAACCCCGATTACGCCATGTACTGTAACATGTGTGGGAACAAACTCGAATAAGGACCCGCGGATTAAGTTTTGGGTTTGCAGTTCAAACTCCAACCCTGAATTTTGACATACCTCAATAGGTTGCATGACGCGAGGTGCCGTACATATTAATTAAATCTTAGTAAAAATTAATATTAAGTATAGGCCACTTGATTGGCATGTCTAAAACGCCCAAGTTTTGCACAAACTGCGGTGCTTTCCTTCATGAAGATGACTTAACCTGTCGCGGGCGCGGAGTCATGATAGATAAGGTGGTGGCGGTGGACAGCACCCACATAGTCGCCTACAGCGCCCGTGCCATGGACAACGCCTCCGGGAGAAGCGACCCAGACGCGCGTCGGTCCAATCCATGTATTCAAGTTCCGTGACTTTCTTCATAAACTCGTCCGTTAGTAGGCGTTGGATGAGGTTGTTGGTGAGGGTGATGCACATCGTCCTCTGATTCATCCTCACCATGACTACGTAAAAGGCCGCGCGCGCGGCGGCGGAAGTCATGACGTTGCTAAGATTGGATTCAAGGAAGTGGAGTAGACTATCTATTTACCTCATTCCCTGTCTATAATATGGCTCGGTTTTATCGGTTGCCGTGCCATTCACCTTTATGGTCTATCAGCCACTGCTGTGAATTAATTGGTTCCTTACCTTCGATCGGTTTCACGCGTTTCCAAGATCCATCAGGCATCAACTCTCTCGCTTTAACCGTGTCATTTAGGTGAACATTCAACATTTTATCTATAATTAATCTACGAAGTCGCGGATCAGGGACGGGGAACAACACCTCGACTCGCTTCTCGAGGTTTCTTGGCATGAGGTCGCTGCTTCCAAGCAGCACCTCCTCCTTCCCTCCATTCCTGAAATAATAAATTCTTGAATGCTCAAGGAATCTTCCTATGATGCTAATCTCCCTAATATTATCGCTGACACCTTTAATGCCTGGGCGAAGACAACAGAGAGCACGGATATTCAGGTCAACTCTTACTCCTGCCTGACTCGCTAAATATAGAGTCTTAATGATGTCCTTGTCATCGAGGTTGTTAGCCTTAATTGCGATATACCCATTTCCATCTTTTTGATGCCTCTCTATCTCCCTATTTATTCGACTAATAATCTCCTTCTTGAGCGTCTTCGGTGCCACTAGAAGGCAACTATACTCATCTTTCTGGCTGTAGCCGGTAAGGTAGTTGAATAGGTTATTGACCTCGGTGCCAATCTCCTGGTTGGCAGTCAGATATCCGATGTCCCCATAGATGCGAGATGTAACGGAGTTGTAATTCCCAGAGCTAAGGTGACTATACCTGATTATTTTATCTCCTTCTTTTCTTACGATAAGGCACAGCTTCGCATGGACCTTGAGATCTGGGAAACCATAGGCTACATGTACACCTGCATGCTCTAACCGCTTAGCCCAGTTGATGTTATTCTTCTCATCAAACTTAGCCTTCAATTCGACAAGTGCTGTAACGTTCTTTCTGTGTCGGCTTGCTTGCCTTAGAGCATCAACGATGGGACTCTTTTTATCTATCCTGTAAAGGGTGATTTTTATCGCCAATACATCGGGATCGACAGCGGCTTGTTTCAGTAGATTGATCAATACATTAAAGCTATCATAGGGATGGTACAGGACATAATCGCGCTTTGAAATGGCTTTGAAATAATCTTTTCCTTCACGGAGTTTAGTGGGCATGAAGGGGAGAAAGGTCTTGTCTTTTAGGTCTGGGCGGTCGATCTTCAATAATTGCCAAAAGTCAATGAATCCAAGTGGTCCGTCGAATGTGTAGACTGCGTCGGGTGTTAGACCCATGTTCTTCATTAAAACTTCTCTAAGTGATTCAGGCATCGATTTATCGACTTCGAGGCGTACACATTTACCGGATCGGCGTGTTTTGATACTTTCTTCGATGACGTTTAAGAGGTCACTCGTCTGGTCTAGGCTTATTTCAACTTCTGCGTCACGTGTTATTCTGAACGGGTATGCTGAAACGATATCCATACCGGGAAATAACTGATCTAAATTTGAAGCGATAATATCCTCGAGAAAAAGTAGGGTGATACCATGATCTGCAACACGTCTATCCACATCTTCCTCGTATTCTTCTAGTTGTAACTGCTGAAGCCGCGGGAAGATGTTAGTTGGCACTTTTACTTTTGCTAGCCACTCATGTTTTTTCTTGTCACGTAAAATTACAGCCAGGTTCAGACTCAAGTTACTTATGAATGGGAAGTGATTTGCGCTATCCAGTGCCAGAGGAGTTAACGCAGGAAAAATTTGGAGCTCAAAATACTTTCTTACAGCAATCTGTTGACTCTCGTTTAGATCATTAACTCGCTTGATATGGATTCCTTTTGATGCGAGTTCAGGTAGGAGTTCGCGATTCCAAACATCCTCGTGAAGCCGGAGAATCGGTAAAACCTCATGGCGTATGGCTACAAGCTGCTCATGAGGAGTCATACCATCTGGGGATAGCTTAAAGGAACCATTCATAACCTGTTTATCTAGCGCTGAAACTCGAACCATGAAGAATTCATCGAGATTGCCCCCACATATTGCGAGAAATTTCACACGTTCTAGAAGAGGATGATTAGGGTCTCGGCTCTCCTCAAGAATCCTCTCATGTAGCTTGAGCCAGCTAAGTTCTCTATTTATATACAATCTCGGATCATTCAAATTTAGAATAGTCTCTTCGAAATCACTCTCCGAGAATTCTGCCCCGTTTTTTTTACCAAAATTGTTATTGTAACCCTCCTTAGTTTCATCGCTCATCACGTCACCTCTTAAGAAATCACATTATCAAGTCATATACGTGAATTGTTTATGGGATTTGTCACAGAAAAACATTACTTGAGGCAAATATTGTAATAAAATAGGATATTTATAATAAAATATTATTCAAATTTTATTCAGGAGTTTTAGCTAAATAATATCTAGCGCGCGCGGATTCACCAGAACACTGATATATATTTATAATCCAAATAATATAAAAGCTCACTCGCAAGAAAATTATTGAATAAAAATGAGAATTCACTGGCTGTTCTTGATCATTACATTCAGCTTAATCGGATTAGCGCTTGATTCAGTAAGAGTGCTATTGATGTGGTGGTTCCCCTAGCGCACAGAACTATGAGCGCGCGCATCGAGGGCATCTTGTCACACGCGCGATTTAAAGCAAAGAGAGGTTTCCTAAAGGTGTGAACCACGAAATAAATTCGTTCTAAAGATAAAATACGAACCCAAATATTTTCGCCTCTTTTATAAAATTACTCTTAAATAATGACTGTTTGTTGATTGTAAAAAGCGCAGAGGAAGGGATTCGAACCCTTGAGGCTCAAAGGCCACTAGTTTTCGAGACTAGCCCAATAACCGCTCTGGCACCTCTGCCCAGAGATAGCACCATTGGAGCCCGAATATTAGCTTTCCCCGAAGCGTAGGCTCCTGTACGCATGCGACCCAGAATTTAATTCAAGCTTACATGGACCGGTGGATAGCAAGTAGGTCGGTGAGTATCCCGTGCCCCGTCTCGACCCCTCCCGCACCTTTACCGATTATCGTCACCGCGCCAAGTCCGTCCGTCTCGAACGTGAGGGCATTCGTCGTCCCCGAGACACTCGCGAGCGGGTCGCTGAGCTCAACGAGCTCCGGTGACACCTTCGCCTTCACCATCGAGCCGTCCCTCCAGGCGTGGGCGATTAGCTTGATCCTCTTCCCCTGCCTCTTCGCCGCCTCAATGTCCCTAGGTGCGATCTTCGTAATACCCTCCCTTTCTACGTCTCCGGGCCTTAGCTCCGCGCCCATGACGCTGTTGGCGAGGATGACCGTCTTCCCCACAGCGTCCCACCCCTCGACGTCAGCTGAGGGCTCAACCTCGGCGTAGCCGAGCCTCTGGGCCTCATTCAGGATGTCCGCGTAAGCGCCACCCTTCTCCATGTTAGTGAGTATGTAGTTCGTCGTGCCGTTCAAGATGCCGCGGAAACCGTCGACGATGTGGCCCGCGAGGCCGTCGATGCCAAGCATGATTATGGGGGTGCCGCTCATCACGGTGCACTCGAACCTCAGTTGGACGCCGTTCTCGTCGGCGAGCCTCTTAAGCTCAGGGTAGGCGAGGGCGATTGGCCCTTTGTTGCTCGTGATCACGTGCCTGCCAGCCCTGAGTGCCTCCTTGATGTGGGTGAGGCCGGGCTCACCAGTCTCCAGGTTCGTCCACGCGACCTCGATGACCACGTCAGCGTCAACCTCCCTGATGGTTCTAATACTGTCGAGTCCCTTCGTCCCGCCCTTGTATCCTTCAATCTTGTTCGTCTCCTTGACGAGGCGGAGGAGTTCAGGTATGTCGAGTCCCTTCGGGTCATGGACGGAGCCCCTGAGCAGATCGCTGACCGCCACGATCTCGCACTCGAAGCCGTACTTGTCCTTGAGCAGTCTCCTCTTCTCATGGAGGACTCTCGCGAAATTTGTGCCTACGGTGCCGAAGCCGATTAAAGCTACCTTCATCGCCGTTCGACTCACTACGCTGAGTCAGGGGGAACTAGGTATTTTAGCGTTGAGCAGCTGCCGTTCGGTTGTATTTTCTATACCCGAAAATGGGTTGCTCAACTCTTTCCGTTGCTGAGCTTTCTGACCCCGTCCCAACCCTCCCTGCTCTTCGCCTGGACGAGGTCAAGGGCCTCCCTGCTGGAGCCGAGCTTTGGCTGGTTCTCCCCCATTTGGCGGAGAAGGTACTCAGCGGCGCGTAGCGTCTTCCTACTGAGTTCGGAGTCGGCGAGGTCGGCTATGCTGACTATAAGGGCCTCCATCGTCTTCGGTTTTACGGGGCTGACGTCACCGTGGTGAGAGGCAGCGACGTGTACAACGTCCACGGGGAAGCCGCGCTTGTATAGCTCCGCGACTAAGAGCGTGAGGTGGTCGACTTTCTCGCCGAGGGCGCTGCTCATGTAGCTCCCGTCCCCCCGCGGCTCGTAAGTATAGATCTTCATGATATCGTGTATGAGGGCCCCCGCGACAACGGTGTCCCTGTTCACCTTCCCATCGTAAACACCCTCGACGAGGTCACAGAGCGTCATGCTCAGCCGCGTGACACCGATCGTGTGCTGGAGGAGCCCGCCGCTGTAGCTGTGATGCTGGAACGCCCCCGCGGGGCACTCCTCAACGCTAAGGCAGGGGTAATCGAAGTCGAGCGTGGGCTTCCTGAGGAGCTCGAGGACCATACCCCTAAGCTTATCGTCTTTAATCTCCTCAGCGAGCCTCTCGACCTCCTCCATCATGGCAAGAACCAGCGGTGAATCCTAAAGATTGGACGTAAACCGTTCTTAAATCTATTGACCATCACTTCATGGCGAGCATCTTTGCGACTATGGCAGGGTAGGCTTCTTCTGGGTCGCTGATGCCTTGGACCATCGCCTCGAAGGGGCAGTAGATGCGCCCGTCCTTCTCCTTTATTGCTGGGACCTCTATGTCCGGGTATACATTGACACCCTTTGCCTTCAGTAGCTCCTTCGCAATAGTAGTGATGACGCCGGCGTGGACTTCTGCAGGGACCGAGTAGAGCATCAGTAGCGCGGCTGCCCTCCCCACGATCTTGTCAGCCATGACGGAGCCGGCAAGCTTCTCCCTGCCAAGCCTCTCGATGACCTCAAGGTGGGGGCGTATCCCCTTGCTGGGGCTGCTGAATACGACCTCTCCCCCCTTCCAGACCATGAGGCACATTCCTCTTTTATCGAGCTCTGCTAGATAGGCGTCCAAGGGTTAACGCCAATGCATCTGAGCACCCGTTTAAGTATCTTACCGATGGACGACAGCCTCAGGCACGTTTTTGAGGCTCTCCTCGTCGGGTTCGTAATATCTATTAGCCTCGTGGATTCCCCATGAGCCATGCACGAGTGGGCTCTAGCCGAAGGCGTCATAAAGACCGCCGACAAGTTCGCCGAGGAGCAGGGGATGGAGGAGGTCACCGAGGTCAGGATAGCGATCGGCGAGCTGCAGCAGATAGAGCACGAGATCATAGAGTTCGCTCTCGACCAGATGCGGACACCACGCATGAAGAACGCAAAGTTCGTCATAGAGACCGTCACAGCCACCTTCAAGTGCAGGAAGTGCGGACACGAGTGGAAGCTCGACACAGGGAAGCTAGACGAGGAGACCGGCGAGGCCATCCATTTCGTCCCCGAGATGGTACACGTCTACCTTAAATGCTCCAACTGCGGGAGCCCGGACTTCGAGGTCACCGAGGGGCGCGGCGTCTGGCTTGCCAACATGAAGGGAAGGAAGCGGGATTGAACGACCCCCGCCTCGCCATAATCCCCGACAGGTTCGATAAGATCAAGCGGATAATTGCAGTCAGCAGCGGCAAGGGGGGAGTCGGAAAGAGCATGGTAGCCGTCGCCCTCGCCCTAGCCCTCCGAGACAAGGGTAAGGTCGTCGGGCTACTCGACCTGGACTTCACGAGCCCGAGCACACACGTCATCCTCGGCGTCGAGGGCCTTGTCCCACACGAGGAGAGGGGCATCACGCCGCCGGTCACCCATGGTCTCCACTACATGAGCATAGTCCACTATAGCACCGACGAGCCCGTCCCACTACGCGGCTCCGACGCGAGCAACGCCATCATCGAGCTGCTCGCCATAACCCGCTGGGAGGAACTCGACTACCTCATAATAGACATGCCCCCCGGCATAGGGGACGCCACCCTAGACATGATCAGACTCATCCCCAGAATAGAGTTCCTAGTCGTAACAACCCCCAGTCGCCTCGCCTACGAGTCCGTCCGTAAACTACTCGTCCTCCTCAGGGATCAGAATGTCCCGACCATCGGAGTCCTTGAGAACATGGCGATGGAGCACTACGAATACATCGAAGCGGAGACGAGGAAGACGGGTGCTCGATACATCGGCCGAATCGACTTCGACGCCTCAGTCGAAGCCTCCATAGGGCATCCAAAGGAGCTGGAGAAGACGAAGCTCTTCAAACGTTTACAGGCAATCATCAGCTCCCTCTAGACCCTCTACACCCAAACCCGCCTCAATCCAACCTTTGCTGTGAAACATCTTAAAAGAGCCCATAGACAAGCTCCTTTGAATCCGAAATGTCATCACCCGAGTTAGAGAGCCTTACGTGGTTGGCCATCCACGGCAGGGGGGTAATAAACACGGCTCACTCCTCCCAGATAGCGCTGACGCTTTCACAGGCGGGCGTATCCGCGGGGAGAGAGGCCTTCTACTATATGAGGTACGACGACAGCCCTGAGAGGGTTCAACTGCCTTTCATCTACTACGCCGTCTTCGGTAACCCAAAGATCAAGATGATACTGCCCGAGGAGGTTGAGCCCATCGGCAACGTGTTCGATACGATAGCCGTCCTCGACTCCTCCCTCCTAGTGAAGTCAACCTCTCAGAGGGCACTGCTCCTCGACGGGGCGAAGAAGAACGCCTCTCTAGTTGTCAACACGTCGCTAAAACCCGAGGTAATCCTCAGGCTGGTCAAGAAATATGGCTGCGCACACGACTGGGATGGCAGAATATTCACGCTAAGGGCAAAGAAGTATGGCAAGAACATAGCATACGGCATGATAGGCGCCATCGCAAGGGCAATGGAGCCCCTGGTCACGATCGAACACGTCATCGACTCCCTGGAATCCACGGAGGACCAAAGGGAAGCCATAGAAGCAGTGAAGACCGCATACGACGAATCCGAGTCAATAAAAGTCTCACTCAAGGCCTCCGATTGCGAGCAGTATCGTAAAGTCGCTCCCCCTAGCAAAGATGCCAACGCGAGTGGAGCAAAGCCCGTCCCCTGGAACAGGGAGTCCTACCTTAAGATCAAGCGAGCCGTAGCGGATGCTCCAACATACGAGCAGAGGATGAAAACGATGCCGAGCTGGGAACAGATCGCGCCCGCCCTCATCGAGTTCGGCCCAAAGGTCGGGGAGAGAAATTTCGGCTTCAAGACGAGCTTCGCCAGAACCTTCCGACCCGTCATTGACGAGGCTAAATGCATTAACTGCAAGCTCTGCCACATATTCTGCCCCGACGGAGCCATCAACTTCGACCCCATCAAGGTAGACTACGACTACTGTAAAGGGTGCGGCATATGTGCCAATGTCTGTGGCTCCAATGCGATATCAATGCCACACGAACTCGCGGCCCTGGAGGGCCTCGACGAGGAGGAGTTCCTCACTATACGGGAGGCGCTCATCGAGTACGCGTACTGAGGTGCATGACGATGAGTAAAACTTCTCAAGTATCCGTGCAGAAAAGCGTTCAGAAGAGGCGGGTTTGGACCGGTGCAAGGGCCGTAGCCGAGGCAGTAAAACTGGCCGACGTTGACGTGATCGCCGCATACCCCATCCGACCCTATACAGGCATAATGAACTCACTAGCCACAATGATAGCGGGGGGAGACTTCTACGCGGAGTATCTCGTTTGCGACTCCGAACACAGCCAGTTCGAGGTTGTTAAACACGCCTCAGCCGTAGGTGCGAGGACGTTCGTCGGCAGCTCCGGGACCGGGCTGATATACGGCACGGAAGCCGTCATAACGACCGCACTCGGTCAGCTGCCCGTCGTCGGAGTTGTAGGGTGTAGGTCGCTCGATGACCCAGGGAACTTCGGTATGGAGTGGAACGACGCCTTCCTCTTCAGAGACGTCGGGTGGCTGATGAATTGGTCTAAGGACCCGCAAGAGGCGCTGGAGATGACCCTCGTCGCCTACCGGATCGCGGAGGATGAGCGGGTTCTCCTACCCCACTTCGTCGCCCTAGACGGCGCTACCATCACACACGTCGCTTCGCCTGTCATTCCCCCGAAGAAAGAACTCGTAGACCGCTTCCTACCCCCATACAAGCAACCACACCCCCTAGACCCCAGCTACGACACCGTAAGTAAGGCCATGCACATAGCCCCCTCTCTGATAGGGCCAGAGCAGAGGAAATCTCTTGACGCCGCGATAAAACGGGCAAAGAACGTTGTCATCCCCGAGGCCTGGAAGGCCTGGAGTGACATAACCGGCAAGGATGTCGACCCATACTTCGAGTCGATGAAGATGGAAGACGCCGACTACGCCCTAGTTTCGATGGGCGCATACTCGCGTAACGTCGACTACATAGTCGAGAAACTACGTGAGACGGGGGTAAAGGTCGGGTCCTTAAGACTGAAGTATTTCCGGCCCTTCCCGACGGAGGAGCTGAAAAACATCCTCAAGGACGTGAAGGGAGTAGGCGTGATCGACTTCTCATTCAGCCTAGGCTCCCCGGGAAACGGCAGCGTGTTATCCAACGAGGTCAAAACGGCGCTCTACGATGCTGAAAACAGACCTATTCTAATGGACTTCATATTCGCAGGAGGAAGAGAAATGACCCTAACGGAGCTTGAGAACTCAACGAAGCAGCTCATCGAATCCGTGAAGAATGGCAGGGTGGATAAACCCGTCAGGTGGGTCACAGTGAGGGGTGATGATGAATGAGCCGCGAAACTAAGTTGATCCGAAAGCCGACCGAGATACCCTCGGAGGACTACTACGTCTCGGGGCACAGGACATGCGCAGGCTGCGGCCCCGCCCTCGGATACCGGCTTGTGCTTAAGGCTGCCGGAGCGAAGACCGTGGTACTAGGCCCCACCGGTTGCATGTATGTCGCCAATGGCCACCAATTCCTGTCATCACCATACGCGGTCCCGTGGTATCACACCCAGCTCGGCGCGGGCGGACCAGCGGGAATAGGCACCGCTGCAGCGCTCCGGTCACTGATGTTCAAGGGGAAGCGGAAGAAGGAGGACGTGAACGTAATCGTCTACGGCGGGGACGGCGGATTCGCAGACATAGGGCTTAGCGGGCTATCGATGGGTCTAACCTACGATTACTCTCGACTCCTCTACCTATTATATGACAACGAGTCCTACGCGAACACCGGGGTCCAGGCCTCCAGCACGACGCCCTTCGGCTCCTCGACGACGTTCACCCCCTCCGGGAAGGTGAAGCCGATAGGCAACGAGAGGCTGAAGAAGGACATGGCATTGATTGCCGCCGCACATCCCTCCATCGGCTACGTCGCCACCGCATGCGTCTCCTACCCCGTAGACCTCGTAAACAAGGTCCGTAAAGCCCTTAATAGCGGCAGACCTTCGTTGGTACAGCTTCTTACACCTTGCCCCAAGGGCTGGGCGTTCCCGCCGGAAGAGACCGTCGAGATAGGGCGAACCGCCGTAAACACCGGAATGTGGGTCCTTTGGGAGTACGAGAATGGTCACTTCCACCTCACAACGAAGCCAAACCCACGGAAGAAGATCAGAGAATACGTCACGAAGCAGGGCAGGTTCGCGCACCTCTGGGAGAACGAGGCAGCACTAGAGTATCTGCAGCTCTCGGTCGACAGTCAGTGGAAGTATTGGGATGAGATGGATGAGACGGGGAAAATCATCCTTCCATGGACCCCATCCTTCAACCAATAACACCACTCAATTTTACACCATACCTAGCGCTCACTTACCCGTATGTTAACTGACTCTCATGAGTCTCGGCGTCAGATTCTTTAACGCAGACTCCCCTACTACGTTACAGCGATGTCGACAGCCAAGCTCAAGAAGGACGTAGTCAAGCACCTCCAGACAAAGCCGCTCAGCCTAACCGAGATAGCGGCCGCAATGGAGCTCAAGGAGAAGCGCATCTTCCGCCTACTCCGCAGCCTTTTCGAGGGCGGCGAGATAGTTTCAGCCCGCGGGATGGATGGGATACGCAAGTATCGACTCACAACCGAGGAGGAAAAAGCCGCAGCGAAGAAGACAGCCAAGGGTGAAGCCGAGGCTGTGGAAGTAGACGTAGACGAAGAAGACGACGAAGAAGAATCCTAGACCTTTCTCCTCTTAGCTTCTTTTAATATCCTCTCGACGTCCGACACGCTCAGGTCAAGGCTGTTGTTTGCCTTGAGGCGTCTCGCTACTTCCTCGGGTGGAGCCCCGTCCGCTGCGGCCTTGGGTACAATGTTGCACATGTCCTCGTTGTAGTTCCAAGGGAAGACGACCCAGCGCCAGCTTATCTCGTCACCGTAGTAGTCGGGGGTGAATTTGCTTCCTATGATGGTACGGAGCGTCGCAGTCTTCATGACCTGGGGATTCATCGTCTCCACGTACTCCTTAGCGACCGTCATGCTCTCACCGGTGTCCGTGATGTCGTCCACGATCAGCACCTTCCTCCCTCTGAGCTCGATGCGGAACGGGTACTTGATCTGCGCCGAGCCGTCGGGGGTCGCCGTAACTCCCCAGTGCTCCACCTTCAAACTCACTAGGTCCTTCACGCCTAGGAAGTCGCAGAGGACACGGCTGAGTACCCAGCCCCCACGCGCAAGGCCAACCATGAAGTCGGGCTTGAACCTCGAGGTCATGATCTTTTCGGCGGTCTTCTTGGAGAGCTCATAGAATAGGTCCCAGTCCATCACCTCGCACTCGAATTTTTCGGACACGGGTATGAGATTCGGGGGTGGGTAGATAAAACGATTCGGGTGATCCTAGAACTCGGGCATCACCATCTCGCTGAATAACTGCATGGGTCCAGCGTCTCTGGTCACCCCAGGGAAGACGAGCATAAAGCAGGAAACGCCGAGGTTCGTGTATTCCCGAATCTTCTCGACGCAGTGATCCGGGGTGCCGACGATGTTGTGTTCCTCGTCGATCTCACCCATCTTGTGCTTCATCTCACTCAGCTCCGCCTCGTCCCTGGCGATTAGGATTCTGCCCTGCCACGACTTCTGTATATCGTCGACCTTCCTTCCCAGCTTTACGCAGTGCTCCCCGAGGACGTCCAGCTTGTGGCTGTACTCCACCGGGGAGAGCCCGATGAAGTTGCACCCATCCGCGAGCTCCGCAATGACCTTCAGGGTAAGCCCTTCCCCTCCGCCCCCGATCCAGATAGGCGGGTGCGGCTTTTGCACCGGCTTTGGGTTGTTAACCGCACCTTCGATGTCGTAGTACTTCCCATGGAAGCTCGTCTTCTCTTTAGTCCACATACTCCTGATTATCTTGACGGACTCCCTCAGCCTACCGATCCTGATGGCGGGCTTGTCGAAGGGGAACCCGTAAGCCTCGTGTTCGACCCCGGCCCAGCCCGCACCGATGCCGAACTCTAGCCTGCCGTTGCTGATCACGTCGAGTGTCGAGGCCATCTTCGCGAGGAGGGCCGGGTTCCGGTATGTGGCGCAGAGCACTGTTACCCCGAGTCTGATCCTCTTCGTCTCCGCAGCGAGAGCCGAGATGGACGTCCAACATTCCAGACACGGTTCGAGACTTGGTCCCGCACCTGGAAGCTCGAATAGGTGGTCGAAGAGCCAACCCGAGTGGAAGCCGAGCTTCTCCGCCTCCAGCCAGACCCTCCTCAACGCGTCGTAGTCGCCGTAATCCCTAGCCTGGGATGTCTTGACCCCGAACCTGATCAACCACTAGCACCGATCGATTGGTCCATACGCGCATATTTGAAGCAAATGGGTCAGTCAACATATCGTCAACGCACGCGCATAATTCAGTTATTTACCCAAAATCGATGTGTTTCAACTAAAACTTGAACCACTTGCGCCGCTCAGATCATATTTGTTTAATAAACAGCCCCTTCTTAAGACGAAGTAGGGAGATCAACATGCCGTATTGTAAGGACTGTGGCACGGAGAACGAGGAAGGGGCCAAGTTCTGCCAGAAGTGCGGGGCCCCGCTCCAGACCACTGGGATAGTCTACCGGAGGGCCAGCGACTGGCACGCCGGGAGCATACTCGCCCTCGTATTCGGGGGCCTCATCCTGATCATCGCCCTCGGACTCATCACCGGGGGAGGCGTGCTCCTCTGGAGCCAGACCGCCATAACCGACAACGCCGGGTACATGAACACGAACGCCGTTCCACTCACAGTCAGCAGCTACGCCATAGTTCAGAACAACGTCAACATCCAGATAGACAACGGCATCGGGATGCCGATGAACCAGAACATAGTCTCAGTCAAGATAGCAGCCACATCGAATAACGGCAAGCCAATCTTCGTAGGCATAGTCTCCCAGCAGCCCGCCCTTACCTATTTCAGCGGAGTCAACATCGACCGGATAATCTCATACAATTGGGTCCCCGGCAGGATGATGGGCAGTGGAGTCCCCACCTTCCAGACCATACCCGGCGGGGCACCCTCAACCGCGCCTACGAGCCAGATGATCTGGGTAGCACAGGCCTCCGGAAGCGGCACACAGACCGTGACATGGACGCCTTCAACGGGCGAGTACTGGGTCGTGATAATGAACGCCGACGGCTTGAAGGGAGTAGATGCGAACGTTCAGGTCGGGGCACGCGTCACCATCCTCAGTTGGATAGGCTGGGGTCTACTCATCGGCGGCCTATTTGTCGCTATGATCGGCGTCGTTGTGATTTACTTCGGTGCGATCCACCGCCGCTGAAAACCGGGAACCCTTTTTAAGATCCGGCGCACCTCATTCTTGAACGCCCGAGGAGAAAGCCTGGGCGCAAAAGAGGATGTAAGCAGGTTTGGAGAAGGATTACAAGGCGATGCTGGACAGGGCGTACAAGGACCTCCCCGAGCAGACGAGCTTCGTGGACAGGTTCGCCGTCCCCAGGGCGAATATAGCCCTACAGGGGAGGAAGACGGTTATAATCAACTTCAGGGAGATCGCCGAGCAACTCCGCAGAGAACCCGACCACCTCCTCAAGTATCTAACCGGCGAGATGGCGACGCTTGCCAACTTCGACGGCAACCGTGCACTCTTTCAAGGTAAGCACAACGCCGAGTCGATACGTGGCCTCATAGACGCATACGCGAAGAAGTACGTAATCTGCCCCGTCTGCGGCCGTCCAGACACCCAGCTCATCAAGGAGAAGCGCCTCTGGTTCCTCCAGTGCGAGGCATGCGGTGCACGCAGCAGCATAGGCACGAGTTGAGCGGCATGAGCGAGGTGTACCTCCGGACTATAAAGCACGGCAGGGACACCCTCGTTGCCGTCTGTGACTACGAGCTCCTGGGACAGACCCTCCAGGGGGGACGCGTTCCATTCAAGGTAAGTGAGGAGTTCTATAAGGGGATCCCCGGAAGCGTCGAGGAGGCCATAGAGGCGATGCGCCACGCCTCCATCAGCAACCTCGTTGGAAAGAAGATAGTCGAGGCCGCGATCGAGAAGAGGCTCATCCACAGCAGGGCTGTCATCTACTTCGGCGACATCCCACACGCACAGATCGTGCGGATGTAGCCGCTTAGGTCATCTTAACACCCTTATCAGTCTTCGCCAGTACTCCCCTCGACACGAGATAGTCTAGGGTCTCCTCCGTCTCGCCGCTGGTATAGCCCTGCTTCGACATCTCCCTCTCCAGCCACGGGGTCCCGTACTCGAAGCCGGGTATCCGTATGGTGCGGAGGAGCTGGTTTGTGCACGCCTTGATCCGGGTCTCACCCCTCTGTACGGTGCCGTTGAGGGTTTCCTCCTTCGCTGAGAGTGGGCGGGCGTCGACGCCGAGCTTCTTGGTCACGTACTCCGGGAACTCGCGGGTCATCGTGCCGCCGTGGAAGGTGAGAACCCTCTTCGGCTTACACTTGCGGATGAAGCCGAGCAGTCCCTTGAAGTCGGCGTGGTCGCTGAGAGCGAAGGCGTGCTGACGCCCCCCGAAGAGGACCGCCCACCCTGAGGCTAGTGCGTTGTCTAGGTTCTCATAGGGCAGCTTCGACCCCTTCGGGGAGATGATGGCGCACTTCCTCCCCTCAAGCAGCTCCTCCCCCTCAGGGGACTTGAAGTCGTAGTATTCCAATTTGTGCCCGAAGCCCTTGTAGACGTCACTCACTTTAGTGGCGCTCTTCGCCGTAACGACGGGGAGTTTTGTGAGGGTGTTGAAGATGCGTATGACCTCCTGGGCGTTGCCTATGGAGTCAGTCTTGAACGTGGGTATCCTACCCGAAGGGATCGACTCCATTGTGGCCCATCGGACGACGTCTAGTGCCACATCTCTCCGCTTCGGGAAGCTGAACATCGGCGCCCCGAATGTGGTCTCAATGACAAGTATGTCGCACTGCACAGGTTCGGCGGGGTGCATCGTGTAGGACTCCTCCAATCCGATGTCGCCTGTATAGAGGACAGTGCCTTCGGGGGTGTCGACCTCGAACTGGACGCTGCCGAGGACGTGGCCCGCGTTGTGGACGTGGACCTCGATGTCGTCTATCTTGATCTTGTCCCCTAATTTTATCCTCTGGCAGTTGTCGAGGTGCTTCCAGCCGAGGCAGTTGAGTAGCTGGTAGGTCTCCTCCGTGGCATACTTGAGCCTCTCAGGGTACTTGAAGGCGGCAGCGTGATCTGAGTGGGCGTGGCTGACGAAGACGGGATAGCCGTGCCCGTTGCCCGTTGGGTCAAGGATGGCCCCTGAGCCCTTGTACTCGACGACGACGCCGTGTTGCTGCCTTACCCTGAGTGTCACTGTGAAGCCTCTAACCCGTCTGGAGCATGAGGATGGCCCTGGCGAGGTCCCCGTCGCACTTGGCGAGGGTCTCACGTGCCTTCTCCATGGATACTTTGGCCTGCTGGGCGACGAGGAGCACGTCCTCCTCGGGGACCTGCACCGCGGGTTTCTCCATCGTTGCCGGCGCTATGCCCTGGGCGACCGCCGCCTGTGGGGCCCTCTCGATCGTCTTGCCGCCGAGGACCTGGTACATCTTCTGTCCCTGTACGTTGATGCTCGTGACCGTAGGCTGATCGATGACTATCTCCTTGCCGGGGCTCTGTATTATGACCCGGGTTACGCCGCTGAGTTCATTCATCTGCATGCCCATGCGCTGCATCATGCGTCGGGCGTTTCGTGAGTCCATCCTCGCCAAAAGGCTACACCTTGTTGAATGAGGGGTGGTGTCCCTCTTTAAAATCCTTGATGGCCTGTGGGGTGGGGGGCTTGAGAAACTGGCGAAACTAGGCGGTCGAAGCCGCCCTCACCGTGTTTCGTAGGAGCATTGTGATGAGCATCGGGCCGACCCCGCCGGGGACGGGGGTGATAGCTGATGCGAAAGGGCTTACACCCTCGTAGTCAACGTCACCGAAGACCTTCTTACCCTCGTAGTTGTTCCCGTTGTCGATGACGATCACACCCTTCTTCACCATCTCGGCTGTGACGGCGCCTTTCCTGTAGACCTCGATGCAGAGGACATCCGCCTCCTTCACGAACTCGGGGAGCCGAAGGTCACTAGCGGCGAAGGCCGTGACCTCGACCTTCCTATTGAGAAGTAAGGCTGCCATCGGTTTCCCGAGCCAGCTTGTGAGGCCGGCAACCACCCAGTGTTTGCCTTCTGGATCGATGTTGTATCGCTTGAATAGTTCCATGATGGCCTCAACGCCTGCGGGGAGGAACGACTTCTCGCCGAGAACGATCTTGCCGAAGGTGACGGGGCTCAGGCCATCTACGTCCTTCTCGGGGGCTATCGCCTCGACTATCTCGCCTTCGTTCACCACCTTTGGGACTGGGAGCTGTACCATTACGCCGTGGACCTTGGGGTCGGTGTTGAGCTTCTTGATGAGGGCGACGACCTGCTCGGTCGTGGCGTTTTCTAGGTGGTGGAACTGTGCGGTGATTCCGGCCTCCTCGCAGCGTTTGACCTTGAGGTTGACGTAGCGGGTCGAGCCTGGGTCTCCGCCGACGAGTATGAGGGCGAGGGTTGGGTTGACGCTCTTCGCCTTTAGCTTTTCGACTTCTATCCTGACCTCCTCAACGATCTTCGTGGACGTCTCCTTGCCGTCGAGGATGGTTACCATCTTACGCCAGCCCCTTGATTATCCCGTTCTCATCGATGTCCATCTCTTCGCTCGCGGGGTGGGTTGGCTCCCCCGGCATGGTGCTGATGTCGCCGCAGTAAGCGATTATGAAGCCGGCGCCGGTGCTGGGCTTGAGGTTTACGATGGGTAGAATGTAACCCGCTGGCGGGAGGCCTTGCAGGTCCTCGTTATCTGTGAGGCTCAGAGGCGTCTTCGCCATGCAGATTGGGAGCTTGTCGAAGCCGAGTTTCTCGATCTGCTTCAACGCCTTCCGGGCGTCGTCCGTGAGGCGGATGTCGGCTACGCCGTAGATCTCCTTCGCGATCGTCCTGATCTTCTCCTCGACCGGCATCTCCAGCGGGTAGAGATAATGGAAGTTGTTGGGCTTCTCCAGCTCCTTCAGGACGAGGTTCGCGAGTTCGATTCCCCCTGCTCCGCCCTTGAGGACGGTGTCGGTAAAGGCTGCGGGGACGCCGTTCTCCTTCGCCCAGTTCATCACGATGTCGATCTCCTCCGGGGAATCGTTGAGGAAGTGGTTCATGCAGACGACTGGGTGGAGGCCAAACTTCTTCGCATTCTCCACCTCCTTAGCTAGGATTGGTAACCCCCTCTTGACGTTCTCGGCGCTGGGCTTGTCGATGTCCTTGTACTTGGTTCCGCCGTGCCTCTTGAGCGCCTTGATAGTGGCGACAATGACGGCGACGCTTGGCTTCAAGCCTCCGGCTCGGCTGGCGATGTTGCAGAACTTTTCCATGCCGAGGTCGGCTCCAAAACCGGGCTCCAGGACGACATAGTCCGTGAGCTTCTGGGCGGTCTTTATTGCGATGAGGCTTGGACAGCCGTGTGCGATGTTCGCGAATGGGCCGCCGTGTATGATGCCGGGGGTCCCCTCGATCGTCTGGATGAGGTTGGGCTTAACCGCGTCCTTCATCAGGATCGCCATGGCACCGACGACCTGTAGCTGACCCGCCGTGACGGGTTTAGCGTCCTTGTCGTAGGCGACAGTGATCGCTGCCATACGCTTCTTGAGGTCGAGGAAATCGCTGCTTATAGCGTGGATAGCGGCGATCTCGGAGGCGGTGGTTATCTCGAAGCCGCTCTCGTAGGGTATTCCGTTGTTCTTGCCCCCGAGGCCAATGACCATCTTGCGGAGGGTTCTGCTCTCTATATCGATGACGCGCTTCCACATTATATCGTGGAGGCTTATGCCCAGCTCATTGCCGCGGTTTATGTGGTTCTCCATAATACTGGTAAGGAGATTGTGGGCGCATGTGATGGCATGTAGGTCGCCTGTGAAATGGACGTTTATATCTTCCATAGGTAAGACCTGGGCGTAGCCGGCTCCACAGGCGCCACCCTTGACGCCGAAGACGGGGCCGAGGCTCGGCTGGCGGAGGACGACTATGTTCCTCTTACCCAGCTTTCCGAGTGCCTCCGCGAGGCCGATGCTCATCGTCGTCTTACCCTCACCGAACTTCGTGGGCGTAATTGCGGTGACTATGATGAGCTTCCCGTCTGGCTTGTCCTTGTTCCGGGTGTAGACCTCGAGGCGTATCTTCGCCTTATACTTCCCATACATCTCGATGTCGTCGGGGCTGAGCCCGAGACCCGCAGCGATCTCGGTTATCGGCTTGAGCTTGGCACTCTGGGCGATCTCGATCTTCGTTGGTAGAGCCATAGGCATTCATACAATAGTTTCCCGCATCTGTTTTAATAACTTGTCAATGAAAAAATTGCTAAGTACTTATCTGGGAGCCCCAGCCATTAAGCCAAGTAGTAACTATTAACAAGTAGTTTGACGGATTGTGGTGGAATGTACACGCCCTGGCGGTATGAATGAGCGTAGCCAAACCCGTACTTGATTGGATAGACGCGATGAAGCCCCGCACCGACATCAGGGGGTCGGGGAAGGAGTTCAGAATGATAATGAGGTACCATAAACCCTACCTCCACCTCTGCGTCATCACTATCCTGTTCAGCGCTGCGAGGGCGGTGCTCTTCGCCCTTGAGCCCCTCTACCTTGCCCAGATAATCAACCTTGTAATCATCGGGGGGCAGACCGCCCTCCTCCCCGGGCTCGTGCTCAGCACCGTGCTAGCGGTACTCGGCGTCGGGATGTTTACATTCTTCGAAACTTTCACAAACAGCTACCTAGCAGAGATGATAATCAGGGACATAAGGTCAGATTATTACCGCTCACTCGAAGAGAAGTCATTCGGTTTCTTCGACTCCAACTCGGTTGGTGATCTCATTTCGAGGGCCACGATGGATCTTCAGGCGGTGAACAACTTCTGTGGAAGCTGGCTGATGAATATTTTCGACTCGATCTTCGTCGTAACCGCATGCATAATCATCATGTATCCCATCAACCCGTGGCTCACCCTGCTTACCTTCGCTCCGATGCCCCTCGTAGCCTACCTGCAGATCACTCAGTTCACAAAGGTGCGTCCCCTCTTCAGGAAAATGATGCTAATCCTTGGTAAGCTCGGAGCTTACATCCAACAGGACATTATTGGGATGAAGAATGTGCGCATTTTCGAGATGGAGGAGGAGATGAAGGGGGGCTTTGAGACGGTGGAGTCCCGATACGTCGCTACCGCCATCTCCGCAGGAAGAATTCAGGCATTCTATGTGCCTTCGTCCCAGACTGTTCTGCAGATCGGCATCGCCTTCGTCTACATATACGGGACAAGCCTACTCCTCAGGCCTAACCCGATACTCGTGGTGGGAAACCTCATTCTCTTCGCCACATACATGCAGAGGATAGTTCCACAGCTCAACCAACTTGCTAACATCGTCGGAAGCTGGATTAACTCCTCGGCTAGCCTCGAGCGTATTAACGAGATACGTAACGCCCCAATAGATGTCAGCGATTCTCCTGACGCCAAAGATATTCAGATACAGAGGGGGGAAGTAGAGTTCCAGGGCGTCAGCTTCGGCTACGTGAAAGATTTGGATATTCTATCCGACGTCAGCTTCAAGGCGGAGGCGGGTGAGAAGATCGCCATCCTCGGAGCCACAGGCTCGGGGAAGACGTCGCTCATCTACCTCATTCCTAGATTCTACGACGCCAGGACCGGGAGCATTAAGATCGACGGCGCCGACATCAAGCAATTCAAGATCGAATCCCTGCAGAAACAGGTGGGCATCGTCCTGCAGGACGTCTTCCTCTTCTCGGGCACCATCAAGAGCAACATATCCTTCGGGAAGCCCGATGCCACCGACGAGGAGATCGTGAACGCGGCGAAGCTCGCCCGTATACACGACTTCATCGACTCCCTCCCTGAGAAGTACGACAGCTACGTCGGGGAGCGGGGGGTCACCCTCTCCGGCGGGCAGAAGCAGAGGCTCACTATAGCGAGGGCGATCCTCACGAACCCTAAGATACTCATACTCGATGACTCCCTCAGTTTTGTCGACGCTAAGACGGAGCAGGAGATACAGGAGGCCCTAGAGGACGCAATGAGGGGTAGGACCACGTTCATCATCGCTCAGCGCCTCTCTACGATCAAGAACGCGGACAAGATACTCGTCCTTGAGAAGGGGCGGGTCGCCGAGTTCGGTACCCACGCCGAGCTCATGGCGAGGGGCGGGATATACAAGCGGGTCTACGAGACCCAGTTCCTCGAGAAGTCGACCGAGGAGCTCCTCGGCGGGGGTGTTGCCTGATGGCAATTGCTGCACCCGGCGGAGGTGGCGGTGGCGGTGGGGGTGGTGGAGGAGGTGCTGGTGGTTACGGCGTATTCTCCACACTTGGTGAAACGCAGAAGAAGAGGACCTACTCTGACAGGGAGCTGATCCGTAGGCTTCTCAAGTACGCTGTTCTATACAAGAAACACTTCATCTACGCCACGATTGCTCTGATCGTCAACTCGATCACGACAGT
>Ga0182021_10000420_pt1 | contig 44642 bp, 40 predicted proteins | sample 612E3MmetaG_FD_120493 | JGI IMG/M metagenome (GOLD analysis project Ga0182021, IMG submission 120493) | Permafrost microbial communities from Stordalen Mire, Sweden - 612E3M metaG (Illumina Assembly) | ecosystem: Environmental > Terrestrial > Soil > Wetlands > Permafrost | place: Sweden... | reverse complement strand
GCTTCAGGTCCATCGGGTTGGAACCGGCCGCGACCATCTTGAGCCCCTCGCGGACGATCGCCTGCGCGAGGACCGTCGCCGTCGTCGTGCCGTCGCCTGCGACGTCGGAGGTCTTTGACGCAACCTCGCGCACCATCTGGGCGCCCATGTTCTCGAGCGGGTTCTCGAGCTCGATTTCCTTCGCCACCGTCACGCCGTCCTTCGTGATCGTCGGCGCGCCGAATTTCTTGTCGATCACCACGTTGCGGCCCTTCGGGCCGAGCGTGACCTTAACGGCGTCGGCAAGCTGGTCGACCCCTCTCTTGAGGGCGGCCCGCGCTTCGACATTGTACTGAATTAGTTTTGCTGACATAGTCGTTCGTCTCCTTTGTGTATTGTCGTATTTGGCGTTACACGATCGCGAAAATATCCGCTTCGCGCATGATCAGGTATTCTTCCCCCTCGATTGTCACTTCCGTCCCGGAGTACTTGCCGTAGAGCACCTTATCGCCCACCTTGACTTCGGGATTGACCTTTTTCCCATCGTCTGTCACTTTACCTGGACCGATCGCCACGACTTCACCCACAACGGGTTTCTCTTTCGCGGTATCTGGAAGGATGATTCCCCCCCTTGATTTCTCCTCGGCGGGAGACGGCTTAATCACAACGCGATCAGCCAACGGCTTAATCTTCATGCGAATTTCTCCTCTAAATGTATGTTGTTTATTTATAAAGACTTACGGCGGGCAATCGTACTAGCACTCCACATTGAAGAGTGCTAGTAATATAGTGAATTCAAGATGAAAGTCAAGTCCCCGGGAGGAGCGAGGTGTGTGGAGAGAGGGGTGACGCCCTTTCAGCCAGGCGTGGAGACCTCAAACACGTGTATGCCGTACGGCTGGATGTCGAAGTAGAGACCTCTTGATGCAAGTCCGTTTCTTTCACGGGAGTACGCAGCGTCGCTCAAGAGATCACGGAATTCCACCGGCGTGCCGGGAATCTCCTCGAGAGGGATGTCAACATGGCACTGGCCGCTCAAGGGGGCATAGTTGATCACGACGAGACGGGTGCCCGCCGAAGGGTGGTGCCACCAGAAGGCAAGAAAATTTCCCCAGGTGTAATTTTCATGCCAGGCAGCCCTGGGCATCAGGAGCCGCCAGTTCCCCTCTCTGATGGGAGCTGAGGCGATGATCTCCAGGAGCCGGGTATAGAACGCCTTTGTCCTTCGGGCGACATCTTCCGCCGGACGGCGGGTCAGCTGCACGGGAATTTTGACCCTTCTCCCTTCGAACTGACCTTCCTGGAACATCACCATCCCCGGGACAGTCGCGATCACCACCGCGGCCGCAAAAAGCCACGGTTCTGACGTCAGGGAGGACGCCGCACGCTGTTCATCGTGGTTCTCGATAAATCGGAGGGAGTGTTTCTGGTAGTCCATCTCGGCGCGGAGGTGATCCCGCACCGAGCCGGCGCCCTCGCGGAGAAGCCTGTCGAAGAGTGTCTTGTCGTACGTATAGTCGAACCCGAGCTGCTGCAGGTCCCATTCCATGTTCCAGTACGCTTCGGCGATAAAGAGAAACCCGGGGTGCCGGGAACGGACCGCACCGATCGCCTCACGCCAGAACTCTTCCGCCTGCTCCGGCTCTCCCGGGGCAGAGGCGCGACTCCCCCATGTCCTCGCGAACACGCTTTTCAGGACGAGCATTGCCATGTCGCAGCGGACCCCGTCGCACAACCCGGCAATCCGCTTCAGAAGCCTGATCATCGCCTTCCGCGCCCCTCGGTGGGCGATATTGATCTGCGCGGTATCCGTCCATCCCGCGAATGACGGGTCGCGTCCCATCGCGATCGTGAGGGGCCCCTTCGCGGTCGCAGCGCGGAAGAAGAGGTCGGGCTTCTCCAACGCCTCGTTCTCGCCCCCCTGAACGTAATACTCAGGATGCCCGGTGACCCAGGCATTGTCGCGCGCGGTGTGGTTGGGAATGAAATCCAGAACGAGCCCCATCCCCCGTTCGGCCAGTTTCCTGCGGAACGATGCAAGCCCTTTCTCCCCCCCCATTGCCTCCGGAATCTCGTACGCGTATACCGCGTATGGCGAGCCGCCGACGTCCGCGTCCGTATAGTCGGGAAGGACGCTTCTGTACGCCGCGCGAAGGCCCTCGTCCTCCCTCGCAATGACGATCCCGGCGGGCCCCGAAGTCCAGACCCCCATCAGCCAGACGGCGTCGATCCCGAGCCCTTTCCAATCATCGAGGAGCGCTGACGGAAACGTGCCGAGCGTGACGGGCTTCCCCGCGGCGGCGGAGAGCTCCCTGAGTATGACCCTCGAGTTTACCTCGTAGAGGACCGGATGCGCCTTCGCGCGAAGTCCCGCCGGGACCGTCTCTGCGTCTGTCATGAGCGTACTTTCATGTATCGTCACTGTTGCCGGGAGGCGCGCCGGTTCGGTACGATGTGCCGGCGATAACAAGGACATATTCGCCGCGCGGAGGGCGGGCCCGCACTTCATCAGCAACGCGCGAGACCGGTCCGCGGCGGACCTCTTCAAACTTCTTGGTCACCTCGCGCACGAGAGCTACCTGCCTGTCCCCCATGAACTGGAGCACCTCACCCAGGGTCTTTTCGATCCGGTGAGGAGACTCATACATCACGATCGTCCGCGGTTCCGCGGCAAGTGCCTCGAACCGCGTCTTTCTCCCCTTCTTCACGGGGAGGAAACCCTCAAACACGAACCTGTCCGTAGGAAGTCCGCTTATGATGAGCGCCGCGAGGAGCGCGCTTGCCCCCGGAGAAGCGATCACGCTGATCCCCGCATCGACGGCCTCCCGGATCACAACATACGCCGGATCCGATATCCCCGGGGTCCCTGCGTCGGTCACCACCGCAACGGCGTTCCCCTTCCTGAGCGATGCGATGAGTTCGCCGGCGCGCCGGCGTTCGTTGTAGCTGAAGTAGCTGACGAGCGGCCGGCGGATCCCGAGATGATCGAGAAGAACCTTCGTCGTGCGTGTGTCTTCCGCTGCGATGAGATCGACGGACCTGAGGATGTGAACGGCCCTGAGTGTGATGTCGTCAAGGTTACCGATCGGCGTGCTGACGACGTACAGCGCGCCTTTCTGTATCTCTTCGCTCATATGCCCCAGTCGCGGGCGTACCGGAAATCGACGTTCACGGTCCTGTGCGACACCTTCGCCACCACAGGCGGGCGGCGTTTGAACTGGCTCTTCTTCACAATCGCCTGCACGCTCCTGACAAAACGCTCGTCGAACCCGGCTGAAGCCAGCTCCGCGGGGCTCCGCCGTTCATCGATCATCGCGAACAGGAGCCTGTCGACGTCCCGGTACGAGAACCCGAGTTCTCCCTCGTCGGTCTGTCCCGACCAGAGATCCGCCGTCGGCTTCTTGTCGACGATCTCGCGGGGCACCCCCACCGCTGCGGCGAGCTGCCACACCTGCGTTTTGTAGAGGTCGCCGAGGGGATTGATCGCGCTCGCCATGTCACCGAACAGGGTCCCGTAGCCGAGCAGGATCTCCGTCTTGTTGCTTGTCCCCAGGACCAGCCCCCCCTCCCGCGCGGAGATATCATAGAGAACAATCATCCGGGCGCGCGCCATGATATTTCCCCCCCGGACCCGGTCGCCCGCGCCGAGAGAGGAGAGCGCCGGATCCACAATCGGCGTGATGTCCACGGTTTCCGGGACGATCCCCAGCACGTCGATGACCCGCCGGGCGTCCGAGAGGCTTTCGCTGCTGCTCGTGCGGTAGGGCATCATCACCGCCCTCACATTCTCCCGCCCGAGGGCCCCCGCCGCGAGGAACGCGGTGAGGGCGGAATCCACCCCTCCGGAGAGCCCGATAATGCCCCTCGTGAACCCCGCATTATGCGTTTCGTCGAGAAGGAACTTTTCGAGGAGTGTCCGGACGACGGCAGTGTTGAGCGAAAGGTCCGATGGCGGGCCGGAAGTTTCCATGACGCCAAACTAAACAATTTGCACTTCGGATACAAGGGAAGGGAACCGGCCGTGCCGGAGGTCCGTTCTTGATTCGGCGGGACCCGTTTGCTATACTGAGGACGACCTCCCCAGCGTGTTGCGTGGGGGAGATCCGATCACTTCCGGGGGTGCAATGAAAATTCCGACGGCCGCACTGGGCATACTGCTCCTTTCTTCCGCCATAGCCTCAGGCGGAACGCGGACGAGCGGCCGGCTCGACCGCGCGCTCGCCTCCGCGGAGCCGGCCGACCAGATTGCCGTCTGGGTGTTTTTCAGGGACAAGGGGAACACACTTGCAAAGCCGGGGGCCGATCCCCTGGAATTTATCTCCCCGGCTGCCTTCCGCCGAAGGGCACGCGTTCTCCCAGCCAATACGATCGTCGATGAAACGGACTACCCGGTGAACGAGGAGTACATAAGGCAGGTCACCCCACTTGTCACAAGGATCCGGCAGGTATCAAAGTGGTTCAACGGCGTCAGTGCGGACGCCACCCCGGCCGGTGTGGCCCGAATCGAATCGCTCCCGTGTGTCGCCCAGATCGACATTGTCCAGAAGTACCGCAGGGGGGCAGACGTTGAAACCCTCCAGACGCCACCTCCCGCCCCGACGGCCCTCAGACCGTCTGCCACCGGGGCCCTCGACTACGGCCCCTCGATACATCAGGTGGAGCAGGAAAACATCCCTGCCGTACACGCCACAGGAAACTCAGCACAGGGAATCATCATCGGAATGTTCGACAACGGCGTTCGGCTTCAGACACACCAGGCATTTGACCAGCTCCGCGGGAGGATCATCGCGCAGCACGATTTTGTGGACCACAAGACAAGCGTCATACCGAACAACCCGAACTTCTCGTTCGGTGCACACGGCGTGTACACGCTTTCAACAATCGCCGGATACGTGCCCGGTCAAATCATCGGTCCTGCATACGGGGCAACGTTTATACTGGCAAGGACAGAAAACGACAGCAGCGAGACCCCCATCGAAGAGGACAACTGGGCCGCGGCGATCCAGTGGGCGGAGAGCCTCGGGGTGCAGGTCACGAGCACGTCGCTTGGATATCTGACGTTTGACAGCCCGTATACGAGCCTGACCTGGCAGGACATGGACGGGAGGACTTCCGTGATCTCCCGGGCAGCCGTCATGGCCGCACGCAGAGGGGTCATCGTCGTGAATTCCGCGGGGAACGAAAACGCCCCTCCCGCCGGAGAAAATTCACTTATGGCTCCGGCCGACGCGGACAGCATACTCGCGGCCGGCGCGGTCACCAATGACAGCGTCAGAGCATATTTCAGCTCGTGCGGGCCGACGACAGACGGCCGGATCAAACCCGACGTGATGGCGGTCGGTTCGATCGACTACATCGCGAGCGCCACGGATACTGCCGGCTACACATACGAGCAGGGCACGTCGTTCTCCTGCCCACTCACCGCGGGTGTCGCCGCGCTCGTTCTGAAGGCGCACCCGGAGGCGACCGCGATGCAGATCATCAAGGCGATAAAGACGACCGCATACCGCCCTCCGGCGCAGACGGTGCGTCCCGACAATTTCTACGGATGGGGGATCGTCGACGCGCTTGCGGCGATCAACTACCTCGGCGGCGGATCGCATCCCGGCTCCCCGGCTGCGCTTTCCGCGAGCGATACATCGGCGACCGGATTCACCGCGAACTGGTCGACGGTTTCGGGAGCTTCGGGCTATGTGCTCCAGGCTTCGGCCGACACGGGGTTTTCTTCCCTCGTCCATTCGTACACTCTTGACTATGACGTGACGAGCTACCCGATCGCGGGCCTCCAGCCCGGCACGACATATTACTACAGGCTCCAGGCGGCAGGCACGGGCAGTTCGAGCGGCTTCTCGAACATCGAAAGGGTAACGACACTTCGCGTCACGGCGGCAACATACACGCTCTCGCACAATTACCCCAACCCGTTCAACCCGGGGACACGGATCGAGTTCCGGATTCCCGAGCAGTCAAACGTCAACCTGAGCGTCTTCGACATCCTGGGAAGACACGTCAAGACCCTTCTCAACGGCGTGCTGCCTGCAACCGGGGGGACCGCGTACTTCGCGATCTGGGACGGGACCGATGAAGGGGGTGTGAACGTCGCCAGCGGGGTCTATTTCTACAGGATGAGCGCGACGGGCGTCTCCGGGGCGTCGTTCAGACAAGCGCTCAAGATGATGCTCCTGAGATAAGGTCCGCCGGATCCGGGACCACCGGGGACAAAACCACGCCACCCCCCCAAAAAAGCACAGGCCCCCTGCGCACAAGTACGCAGGGGGCCTGTCGGTTACGGAAGGGGAATCTCAGAGCTCTCTGAGTACTTCCGCAATAATCGCAATCCCCTCCTCGATCTCGGCACTGCTCACGTTGAGAGGCGGACGGAACCGCATCGAGCGCTCGCCGCTCGGGAGTATGATCAGCCCTTTGTTCATGCATCCGTCGCGGAGCTTACCCCGTGACGCGGCATCCGGCATATCGAATGCGGCAAAGAGACCAAGCCCCCGCACGTTGGACACGGCGGGAAACTCCTCCGCAAGCCGGTTCAGCGCACTCAGAAGCAGCTCCCCCTGCCGGCGCGCGTTCTCGACCAGATTCTCCTCCGCGATGACCTCAAGGAACTTCTGCGCGCGGACCATGTCCACGAGGTTTCCTCCCCACGTCGAATTCAACCGGCTCGAAACCCTGAAGACGTTGTCAGGAATCTCGTCGATCTTCCGCCCGCAGAGAAAACCGCACACCTGCATCTTCTTGCCGAATGCGATCATGTCAGGTTCGACAAAGTGCTGATGCGCCCACATCTTTCCCGTCATCCCGACGCCTGTCTGCACCTCGTCGATGATGAGCATCGCATCGTTCTCATCCGCAACCTCCCTGAGCGCCCTGAAAAACTCACCGCGGAAATGGTTGTCCCCCCCTTCCCCCTGGATCGCCTCGATGATGATCGCGGCGATGTCGTCCTTGTTGTCGCGGAACGCCTGCCGTATCTGTCCGAGGCTCGTCTCCTCGTCGGCGATGACCCGCGCCAGGTTCTCGTCGTTCAGAGGGAAACGGATGGAAGGGTTCAGCACCCTGGGCCATGCGAACTTGGGAAAGAGGTCCGTCTTCACCGGGTCGGTGTTCGTGAGGGAGAGCGTGTAGCCGGACCGGCCGTGGAACGCCTGGCGGAAGTGGACGATCTGCTTCCCCCGCTCTTCCCTGTACCCCCGCGTCCGGTTCTTCCGTATCTTCCAGTCGAACGCCGCCTTCAGCGCGTTCTCAACGGCAAGAGCACCCCCTTCGACAAAGAAGGCATGAGGGAGAGTGGCGGGCATCGCGAGGCGCGCAAACGTGTCGACGAACTGCGCCTGCTCCGCAGTCGCGATATCGGACAGGGAGGGCTTGTTGACGGCGACGTACGCCAGTTTCTTCTGAAACCCGGGCTCGGTGAGCGCGGGATGGTTCAACCCGAGCGGTGAGGAGGCGACAAATGTGAAGAAATCCAGGTACCGCTTCCCGTCCCTGGCGTCGACCAGGTACGTCCCCCTGCTTTTCTTCAGATCGACGACGATATCGAACCCGTCCACGAGCATGTGCCGGGACATCGTCGGGATTGCGAGAGAGGGGGCGATGAAGGAACCGGTGGCCCGCCGCGGTTTCTGCTTGCGCGCGCCCGCAGTTGTCCGCCGGGGGGTCTTGAGTGTCTTTGCCGCCTTAACGGGGCGTCTTTTCGTGCGTGCCTTAACAGTGTGAACGGTCATGACGGAACTCCTCTGCTGGATGTGATTGCCCATTGTTATCGTGCCGCACAACGGTCATCCTTCAGAAGAATTCCTGGTGCTCAAACATGGAAACGATATAGAGCCGTATCCTGACCACCTCGGTCACCGCTCACATTGTGACAGTCCGTCTACTTCGCATAGTTGTCGATCTGGGCCCTCTGGAGCCCGCCGCTGTAATCGACGTACACGGTCTTCCACTCCGAGAAGAAATCATAGACCGTCCACCCTCCCTCGCGGTGGCCGTTCCCCGTCTGCTTCACGCCGCCGAAGGGCATGTGCGCCTCCGCGCCGATCGTCGGGGCATTGATGTATGTGATCCCGGCCCTGACATCGCGTATCGCGCGGAACGCGGCGTCGATATTTGCGGTATAAATCGACGAGGAAAGGCCGTATATCGTGTCGTTGAGAATCGTAACGGCCTCCGCGAGAGAACCGGCCTTCAGAACGGAGAGGACCGGCCCGAAGATCTCCTCCCTGGCGATGCGGTGGTCCGGCTTCACGCCGGCAAAGACCGTGGGCGCGTAGAACCATCCGCCGTCGAGCCCTTCCCCTTTCGGGACCGTCCCGCCGGTCAGCAGCGTCGCACCCTGTTCGAGTCCGATGCGGACATATCCCGCAACGGTCTCCTGCTGGCCCTTGTTGACGCACGGACCGACATCGGTCGACGGCAGAAGTCCGTCGCCGAGCCGGAGCTTCCTGACGCGGTCGACGAGCATGGCGAGGAACTTCTCGTGTATCTTCTCGTGGAGTATGAGCCTGCTCGTGGCGGTGCAGCGCTGCCCGGTGGTGCCGAACGCCCCCCAGAGCACTCCCTCGAGAGCGAGCGAGAGGTCCGCATCATCCATCACGATCTGCGCGTTCTTTCCCCCGAGCTCGAGCGACACGCGCTTCAGCGTCCGGGCCGCAGTTTCGGCGATCGTCTTCCCGACCTGCGTCGACCCCGTGAAGCTGACGCAGTCGACATCGGGATGGCCCACGATCGCCGTGCCGACTTCTCCCCCTCCTCCGTGGACGATGTTGACAACGCCGGGAGGAACCCCCGCCTCCGCGAGTATCTCCACGAGGGCAGTGGCGGTCGCCGGAGTGTCCGACGCGGGCTTGAATACGACCGTGTTGCCGCACAGGAGCGCGGGAAAAATCTTCCAGGTCGGGATCGCCATGGGAAAGTTCCACGGAGTGACGATCCCCGCAACGCCGATCGGAACGCGAAGGGCCATATTGAACTTGTCGCGGAGCTCGGACGGGACCGTGTGGCCGAACAGCCGCCGCCCTTCCCCCCCCGCGTAATATGCGGTGTCGATCCCCTCCTGGACGTCCCCCCGCGTCTCGGCAAGGACTTTCCCCATCTCGCGTGTCATCTGCCACGCCAGGTCCTCCTTGCGGGCGACCATCAGGTCCCCCACGGCACGCATGATGTCACCCCGCTTCGGGGCGGGGACGAGACGCCAGGTCTCAAACGCCTCCCTCGCAGCACGGACCGCCGCTTCGACGTCTTCCTTCCCGGAGAGCGGGAAGACGCCGACGACCTCATCCCAGCGTGCCGGGTTTCTGTTCTCGAATGTCTTTCCCGACGCAGCGTCGACCCACCTGCCGTTTATGAAATTCTGAAATTTCTTTGCCATGAGATTCCCTGAGGAAATGCGTGACGCCGTGTCACGAGAGCCCGACGCGGCTGAATATGTAATCGACGTTCCGGATGCTCTTCTCCAGGTTGAAGATCTCCCCCAGTTCCGCCTCCGAAAGGGCGTTTGCGACTTCCTGGATTCCCGTGAGGACGTCCCGGAAATTCCTCCCCGACTGCCACACTTCCATCGCGGCACCCTGGACGATCCTGTAGGCGTCCTCCCGCCGCATCCCCTTTTTCGTGAGCGCCAGGAGAACGGACTGCGAGAAGATGAGCCCGTGCGTCCTGTCAAGGTTCTTTGCCATCGTGTCGGGATAGACGATGAGCCTGTCGATGACATCCGTCGTCAGCGCGATCATGTAGTCGAGCAGTATGCAGCTGTCGGGAACGATGATCCGCTCAACGGAGGAGTGCGTGATGTCCCGTTCATGCCAGAGGCTGACGTTTTCCATCGCAGCCAGCGCGTTGCCGCGGAGGACCCGGGAGAGGCCCGCGATCCTCTCGCACGTGATCGGATTGCGCTTGTGCGGCATCGCGGACGAGCCTTTCTGGCCCTTCGAAAAATACTCTTCGGCCTCCAGGACCTCAGTCCTCTGGAGGTGCCGGATCTCCGTGGCGATCTTCTCCAGCGAGCTCCCCACAAGGGCGAGCGTCGTCATGAATTCCGCATGCCGGTCGCGCTGCAGTATCTGCGTGGAGACGGGGGCCGGCGTCAGTCCGAGCCGGTCGCAGACGAACTCCTCGACCGCCGGGCTCAGGTGCTCGTACGTCCCCACGGCGCCGGAAATCTGGCCGACGCTGATCCTGTCGACGGCCGCGCGGAGCCTCTCGATGTTCCGGCGCATCTCGTCGAACCAGAGCGCCAGCTTGAGACCGAACGTCGTGGGCTCTGCGTGAATTCCATGCGTCCTCCCCACCATGACCGTGTTTTTGAATTCCACTGCCCGCCGTGCGAGAACGTCATCGAGCTTCCCGAGTCCCCCCAGGAGCAGCTCCCCCGCCTGTTTCATCTGCACGGCGAGACACGTGTCAAGCACGTCGGAGGATGTCATCCCCAGATGGATATACCGGGCCTCGGGGCCGACGTGTTCGCCGACGTTCGTCAGAAACGCGATCACGTCGTGCTTCACCTCGCGCTCGATTTCCTCTATCCGCGCGACGTCGAATGACGCCTTTGAGCGTATCACCTCGACCGCTTCCCGCGGGATGACGCCGTTTTCGGCCTGCGCTTCGCAGGCGAGTATCTCGATATCGAGCCAGATCTGGAACTTATTGTGCTCCTCCCAGATCCTCCCCATCGCCGCCCGTGTATACCGTTCAATCATCGTCAGTGCTTTTCGAGCTTGAGTTTGAGATCGATTTTTTTTCGTTCCCGGATCACCGTCAGATCCACGGTATCCCCCGTCTTCGCATCGTCAACGGCGGACATGAGCGTCGCATCGTCGACAGTCTTCTCACCGTTCGCGGCCACGATGATGTCCCCCACGCGGAATCCCGCTTTTTCCGCCGGGCTGTTCTTTTTGACGTCGCTCACGATGACCCCTTCGGCGCTCTCGAGCCCGAAATACCTGGCCACCCGCTCATCGACGGTCTGCACCTCGAGCCCGGTCCAGAACTCCCTCTCGACCTTCCCCGACTTCTTCAGCTCGGCAATGACGTTCTTCACGCGGTTGATCGGGATGGCGAACCCGAGCCCGATGCTCCCCTGGTTCGGTGTGTAGATCACCGCGTTGACCGCGATGACCTCCCCCACGCTGTTTACAAGGGGACCGCCGCTGTTCCCGGAGTTGATCGCCGCGTCGGTCTGGATCATCCCGCGGTACACCCGCCCCTCCTCGGCGCGCAGGTTCATCTTTGTCGCGCTCACGACGCCCACGGTGACTGTCGGCTTGTCGCTGATGTCGAAGAGGCCGAACGGGTTCCCGAATGCGATCACCCATTCGCCGATGATGACGTCATCGGAATTCCCCAGGCGAATATACGGGAGATCCTTTCCGTTGATCTTCAGGAGCGCGATATCGGCGACCTGATCGGTCCCGACAAGCTCGGCTTTGTATTTCTCGCCGTTCGTGAGCGTGACGGTGATCTCTTTCGCGTTTCCCGCCACATGGTCATTCGTGACGATGTACCCGTCGGGGGAGACAAGGAACCCCGAGCCGAGCCCCTGGACCCTCTCCGTGTACGTGCGGTCGCCGAAGAACTGACGGAAGAAGGGGTCGTCCCCCCACGGGCTCCTGTACCGGTACTGCCTCACTTCGGTGACGTTGATGCCGACGACCGCGGGACTGACTGCGGCGACAGTCCGGGTTATGGCGTTCCTCCGCGAGCCGCTGATGGACTCGCCTGTGGAGTCTCCGGAGTCCGCACGGGAGGAGGCCGACACCGCCTCCGTGAACGGCGCTCCCTGAGATAAGGCGGCTCCTTCCATCGTCCTGCCGGGAGAGCGGCCGAGGTTGTACCCGATCACTCCTCCCGCGAGGAGCGGGATGAGAAGAACAACGGCGATGACTGCGACATTCCTATTCATTGTGTGTCCCTCTTCCGGTTTCCTGCGCGCGGGAGTCCGATTCCCGCTTCCTCCCTGTGTACGCTCGAACCGGCTCCCAATGTTTCACGAGTACGATGATCATCGACAGCGCGACAAAGGAAGTAAACTCTCCCGGCGGGATCCCCGCCACCGTAACCCGCGCGATGAGCCAGACGGGAGCGGACACCAGAAGCAGGGGAAGCACAAACGACGCCGCCGCGTTGGCCGGGTTTACTTCCCTCAGAATCGCGTATGCCAGACTCCAGAGCACCCCCCACACGAGAATAAGAGGCCAGGCGAACACGGAAACGACCCCCGCCGCCGTCGCCAGACCCCTCCCTCCCCTGAACCGGAGCCAGACGGGAAAATTGTGCCCGAGTATCGCGCTCGCTCCTGCACACGCCTGACGGGCAAAATCGTGATCTGTGAGCAGCCCGGAGAGGAGGACTGCGGCGAGCCCTTTTGCGGCATCCACCGCGAGAACCGCTCCCCCCACCAGGATGGATCCTGTCACCTGGTAGCTGTTCAGCGTCCCGACGTTTCCGCTCCCCGCGGTGCGAACGTCGAGTCTAGATTTCCAACGAACGAGAAGAAAAGCGGTCGGGAGCGAACCCAGGATGTATCCCAGTAGACCCGCAAGAACGAAAGAGAACACCGGGCGATGGCGTTTATATCGGGGGAATTAATCCTAAAATACGCAAATACCGACGGAGTGTCAAGGCAGAGTTTCCCGGTTGATTCTCCGGTTCTCTTGAGGTATATTTTGTGATATTTGTGCCCGATTTCATACTGCAGGAGGTGTATTGCGATCGTCGTGCATCAGCACACATGAATAAAAAAGAGATTGAACTCCTCCTCCTCCGCCACCGGCGCGGGCTCCTCAGCACGGAAAAAGCGCTCTCCCGTCTGACATCACTTTCCACAGAATCGCTCGATTTCGCAACGATCGATCACCAGCGCGAAGCACGCCAGGGTTTTCCCGAGGTCATCTACTGCGCCGGGAAGACCCCCCCGCAGGTCGCTGCAATCGCCGAACGGATCTGCGCGCGCGGGAGCGTTTTGTTTGCGACGCGGGGAGACCGTGATCATTTCAGAGCCGTGAAGAAAAAGATCCACGGGGCCCTCTTCAACCCCGTTTCCCGCACGATCACTGCAAACGAACGGAACATTAGGCGGAACGGCAAGGGGACGGTCCTCGTGATATCCGCCGGGACGTCCGACATCCCCGTCGCGGAAGAGGCGGCGGAGACCGCGCGCGTGATGGGGAACGAGACCGGGACGCTGTACGACGTCGGGGTCGCAGGGATACACAGGATACTGAGCAGGACGGACGTCCTGCGCAAGGCGTCGGTGATCATCGTCGTGGCGGGAATGGAGGGGGCGCTGGCAAGCGTCGTGGGTGGACTCGTGGACATCCCCGTCATCGCCGTTCCGACGTCGGTCGGCTACGGGGCGAGCTTCAAGGGGGTGGCGGCCCTCCTGGGGATGCTTAACTCGTGCGCCGCTGGAGTGACCGTCGTGAACATTGACAACGGGTTCGGCGCAGGGTTCGCGGCGAGCGTCATCAACAGGAAACGGTGAGCATGAGCATAGACACATCAAGGATCAGCTACTCGGAGACCATACTCGAGACGATCGGGAATACACCCCTTGTGCGGCTCCGCCGCGTTACGTCCGGGGTGAAGGGGCTCATACTCGCAAAGGTGGAATCGATGAACCCGGGGGGATCCGTCAAGGACCGCATTGGCGTCCGCATCATCGAGGAGGCCGAGCAGTCCGGGAGGCTCCGGCCGGGAGGGACGATCGTGGAATCGACGTCGGGAAACACCGGGATGGGACTCGCCCTTGTCGCCGCGGTCAAGGGATACAAGACGGTATTCACGCTCCCGGACAAGATGAGCATGGAGAAGATCCGGCTTCTCCGGGCGTTCGGCGCCGAAGTGATCGTCACGCCGACCGCCGTCGCCCACGATTCGCCTGAGAGCTACACGGAGGTGGCAAAGAGGATCGTCCGGGAGACCCCCAATGCGATACTCGCCGATCAGTATGAGAATCCGCGCAACCCCGAATCCCATTATGCCACAACCGGGCCGGAGATCTGGGATCAGACGGGGGGACAGATCACGCAGTTCATCTGCGGAATCGGGACGGGGGGGACGATCACGGGGACCGCGAAATTCCTGAAGGAAAAAAATCCCCGCATCCGCGTGATCGGCATCGACCCCAGGGGGTCCGCGCTGCGCGAGTATTTCTACACGAGAACAATAACCCCCCTTCCGAAGACGTACAAGGTGGAGGGAATAGGACAGGACTACATCCCGGGGGTCCTGGATTTCAGCACGATCGACGAGGTGATCGAGGCGGACGACAGGGAATCGTTCCTGATGGCACGGCGCCTGACGCGGGAAGAGGGGATACTGGCGGGGGGGTCTTCGGGAACGGCTGTCGCCGGGATGCTCAAGGCTGCGCCGCGATTCACCGACGACGACGTCGTCGTCGTCCTGCTCCCGGACACCGGGGAGCGGTACATCAGCAAGATCTACAGCGATGACTGGATGCGGGAGAACGGATTCCTCACGCCTGAGCGGATCACCGTCCGCTACGTGCTCGACTCAAAATCCAAGCACTCCCGGGGCGTGATCTCCGTCGATCCCTCGACGACGGTCAGGCACGCACTCGACATGCTCCGCCAGCACGACATCTCCCAGATCCCCGTGATGGAAGGAGGCCGGCCGGCCGGGACGGTCCACGATCACGATCTCATGATGAAAGTCATGGAGCGCCCGGCGATCGCCGGAGCGCCGGTCCGCGGCGTCATGGGCCCGAGCTTCCCTGTCGTCAGCATCACCGCGTCCGTCGAGGAAGTGCTGCAATTAATGAGGGTGAAAGAGAACTATGCGGTGCTTGTCGAAGAAAATGGAAGAATCGACGGGATTCTCAATCGATATGATGTGATGGAATACCTCGGGAGATGAAGACTAATTGAAAATGGAGGATTGAAGATCGAGGATCGAGGATTACGAGCCGAGCAAATGAAGGGATTCGCCACAAAGGCGATACACGCCGGGCAGGAGCCGGACCCGGGGACAGGGGCTATCATGACTCCCGTGTTCCTGACGTCGACGTACGTCCAGGAAGAGCTCGGGCGGAACAAGGGCTACGAGTACTCGCGCGTGTCGAATCCGACGCGGACGGCACTCGAGCAAAACGTCGCCGCGCTTGAAGGAGGAACCGACGGGCTGGCGTTCGGTTCGGGCACCGCCGCTGTGGACGCGCTCTTCCACCTGCTCGCTCCCGGAGACCACGTCGTCATGTCGCAAAACGTATACGGAGGCACGTACCGGATCGCAAAGATGATATGGGAAGTATACGGGCTGAAGTTCTCATTTGTCGACACGACGGACGTGAAGAACATCGAGAAGGCCATCCTCCCGGCGACCCGGATGCTCTTCATCGAGACGCCGACGAACCCCACGATCGAGATTACCGATCTCGCCGCCTGCGCCTCACTCGCGAAGCGGCGCGGCATTCTCAGCGTCGCCGACAACACGTTTGCCACCCCCTATCTCCAGCAGCCCCTCTCCTTCGGCATCGATATTGTCGTTCACAGCCTCACAAAATACCTGAACGGCCACAGCGACATGCTCGGGGGGCTTGTCGTCACGAGCAATGCCGGGGTCACCGAACGGCTCCGTTTCATGCAGAAAGCCGTCGGGGGGATACTTTCGCCGTTCGATTCGTGGCTCTGCCTGCGGGGGACGAAGACGCTGGCGGTCCGGATGAAGCAGCACTGCGAGAACGCAGACGCCGTCGCACGCTGGCTCGCCGGGCGAAAGGGGATCGACCGGGTCCTCTTCCCGGGACTGGAGTCGCATCCCGGGCATGCGCTTGCAAAGAGGCAGATGAGAGGGTTCGGAGGAATGATCTCGTTCGAGCTCGGGAGCCTGGCCGCGGCGGCGGCGTTCCTCAGAAACGTCAGGCTCTGCGCGCTCGCCGAGAGCCTGGGGGGGGTGGAATCGATCATCACCCATCCTGCCTCGATGACGCATGCCGCAGTCCCTCCGGAGGAGCGGAAGAGGATCGGCGTCACGGACGGCATGGTCCGGATCTCCGTCGGCCTGGAGGACGCGGACGACATCATACGGGACCTCGACGCGGCGCTGCATGCGGCGGGTATCTGAGTCCCGCACACCGTGCGCTGAAACGCCGCGGCAGCACATGAGCGTGTTGAATTCCATGCGGGGTTTCGCTATCTTGCGTCCCATTCCTCATTCCCTGCACACAATGCTATGAAAGCGGTCATAATGGCTGGCGGGTTCGGGACAAGGCTCCGTCCCCTGACCTGCAACACCCCGAAACCGATGGTCCCGCTCATGAACAAGCCGATGATGGAGCACATCGTCGCACTGCTCAGGACGCACGGGATCACCAACCTCATCGGTTCCCTGTTCTATCAGCCGGAAATCATCACGGGATACTTCGGCGACGGGAGGTCGTTCGGAGTGACGATGAACTACGTACGGGCGGAGGCGGATTACGGGACCGCCGGGAGCGTCCGCAACGCGACCCACGGAATGCACGAACGGATCATGGTGATCAGCGGCGACGTGCTGACGGACTTTGACCTGGGGGCGGCGATCCGCTACCACGAATCGAAGCGGGCGAAGGCAACGATCGTCCTCTCGCACGCGAAGAACCCGCTCCAGTTCGGCGTGGTGATCACCGCCCAGGACGGGAGGATCACGCGCTTCCTGGAGAAGCCTTCGTGGGGGGAGGTCTTCAGCGACACGATCAACACCGGCATCTACATCCTCGAGCCCGAAGTCCTCGAGCTCATCCCCTACCGCGAAGAATACGATTTCAGCAAGAACCTCTTCCCCCTCCTCCTGAAGCAGGACGCGGGACTGTACGGGTACGTCGCGGACGGGTACTGGCGGGACATCGGCAACCTCAACGAGTATCAGGACGCCCATTTCGACGCGCTCACGGGAGCCGTCAACCTCACGCTCCCCGGAACCCGGCAGGGTCAGGTGTACACCGGGGAAGGGACGAGGCTTCCGGAGGGGTCCCTCCACGTCACGGGAACCGTGGTGATCGGCAGCAACTGCACGATCGGCGAAAACGTCTCGCTCTCCAACACGGTCATCGGCGACAACTGCGTCATCGGCCCCGGCGCGATCATCTCGAACTGCGTCATCTGGTCCGACGTCGTCATCGGCCACAGCGCGGAGCTCTCCTACGACGTCGTGGGGACAAAATGCTCGATAGGCGAAAAGAGCGTCCTCGCCGAGAATGCCTTCATCGGGGACGGGTGCTGGATCGGGCGCAATGCGCGCCTGAGCGCCAACATCAAGCTGTGGCCGGAGAAGGTCGTCGAAGAAGGGGCGGTCGTCACACGGAGCCTCGTCTGGGAGGACAAGTGGCTCCGCGAGCTCTTTGCGGACTCGCGCGTGACGGGACTCTCCAACCTCGAGATGAATCCGGAGTTCGGCGCAAAGCTCGGGGCCGCGTACGGGGCGTTCATCGGGCTGGGAAAGACCATCGTCACCTGCCGCGATTCCGACAACGTCTCCCGCATGATCAACCGCTCGCTGATCTGCGGGCTGATCTCGGCCGGGGTCAACACGTTCGACCTGCGCGCCACGTCGATCCCGCTCCTGCGCCACGAGCTCTCGAGCGGCAAGGAGGCGGGGGGGATACACGTGCGCCGCTCCCCGTTCGACAAGAACCTCACCGACATCATCTTCTTCGACGCAAACGGCAAAGACCTCCCGAGCGGCAAGACGAAGAACGTCGAGCGGCTCTTCTTCGGCGAGGATTTCGCGCGCGCGCCCCGCGAAAAAGTGGGTGGGATATTCTTCCCCGAGCGGACCACGGAGGCGTACAAGGAGAAGTTCCTCTCTTCGCTCGACGTGGAGGCGATAAGCAAACGGAAGTTCAGGATCGTGATCGACTATTCCAACGGCATCGCCTCCACCATCTTCCCGATCCTCCTCGGCTCGTTCGACTGCCAGGTCGTCGCCCTGAACGCCCATCTCGACCCCAAAAAGCTGACGCGAGACAAGGAGGAATTCGACTCCTCGATCCAGCAGCTCGCCCACATCGTCACGTCGCTGAAATACGATTTCGGCTGCCTCATCGACGCGGGGGGGGAAAAGCTCTTCGCCGTCAACGAGCGCGGAGAAGCACTCGAAAGCGACCGTCTCCTGACGGTCGTGGCCGAGATGTTCATGCGGACACACCCGGGAACGAAGGCGATCGCCGTCCCCATCACTTCCTCGGGGGAAATCGACATGGTGGCCGCGCCGCGGGGCGTCCGGGTCGTGAAGACGCGCAACAGCCATCTGGCGATGATGGAAGCGACCGCGGACAAGAGCATCCGTTTCGTGGGGGGGAACAAGGGGGGCTTTATCTTCACCGATTTCTTCTTCGCCACCGATGCAATGTACTCCGTTGCGAAGATCCTCGAGATGATGGCGAAGGCGGGCGCCGGGCTCGGCGAGATCGACGATTCGATCCCCAGGCTGAGCGGGGCGCGGAGGAACGTGAACTGCTCTTGGGAGCACAAGGGGAAGGTGATGCGGCGCATCATGAACGATTCGGACGGCCGGCGGCGCGATCTCGTCGACGGCGTGAAGATTTATCTCGACGACGGCAGCTCGGCCCTTCTTATCCCCGACAAGGAGCGGCCTCTCTTTCACATCAACACGGAAGCACCGACCCAGGACGCGGCAGAGGGCCTGGCCTCGGCATATGAAAAGAAAGTCATGGCCTGGCGGGATGAACCATAGGAGAAAAGCGAGAACATGAAAATCAGCGACATCCTGACCGAGAATCTCGTTGCGACGGGGCTTCCGGGGAACACGAAGAACGAGGTGATTGACGCCATGATCGATCTCGTGGCGACCTCCCCCAAGGTGACGGACAAGGAGAAGGTCCGCAAGGCCATCTTCGAGAGGGAAGAGATCATGTCCACAGGAGTAGGCAACGGGTTCGCCATCCCTCACGGAAAGACGGAGGCCGTGACGGACATCGTCGCGGCATTCGCCGTGACGGCACGTCCGATCGATTACCAGTCGCTCGACGAGAAGCCGGTCCGCCTTGTGTTCCTGCTTGTGGGGAAGGACAATCTCGTCGGCCCGCACATCAAGCTCCTGAGCAGGATCTCGCGGCTCATGAACAAGGAGGAGTTCCGCAAACGCCTCCTCGATTTGAAGTCCCCGCGCGAGATCCTCGACGCGTTCAGGCAGGAAGAGGCAACATACTTCGAAGCCTGATGGCCGGTCGCAAGGACAAACAGGAGTCGACGGAGTTCCGGATTCTCGTCGCACCGGCGGTGAACGAACGGACGGGGAGGCCGGCGACGATCGTCACACTGCAGACCACGAAGTCGTTTTCCACGTTCCGGTACGTCCTGGCGGTGGAAGACCGCCTCGAGCCGGGGGTTCTCCGTCTGAAGGTTCTCGGGCTCCGGACCCCGTCGCTCGACCTCCCTGCGACAGGTCCCGCGGAATTCCGGAAGGAATACGAGGGGCTTTCCGGCGACCTCAGGATCGTCATCGAGGGGCTTGACGGCGCCCGGTCAACGATCGGCACACACATCACCACGGACCGCGTCACGCTGACGTCAGCGGTGAGCGGCAGGGCACTCCAGGTCGACATCCCGTCGGCAACCCCCACACAGACCGGCACATCTCATGATCCCCGTCCTCTTTAAGATTGGCCCCTTCCCGATCTACAGTTTCGGACTCATGCTGGGGATAGGCTTCCTCCTCGGGAGCTATATCCTGGCCCTCGAGATGAAACGGAAGAATCTCGACCCGGAGATCGCCAGCACGATCACGATACTGGCGGTCGTCTTCGGCATCTCGGGCGCCAAGATGCTGTTCCTCATCGAGGAATGGAGCACGTTCATCAGGAATCCGGTCGGCGAAGCGTTCTCCCCCGGGGGATTGACATGGTACGGAGGGTTTGTCCTGGGAATGATCGCGATCTCGGTCTACGTGCGGCGGAAGAAGATCCCCTTCCTGAAGATCTGGGACGGGCTCGCTATGGGACTCATCATCGCATACGGCGTTTCGCGGATCGGCTGCCACCTTTCGGGGGACGGTGACTACGGCCTCCCGACGACGCTCCCCTGGGGGACGAATTACGCAAAGGGGACGCTCCCTCCTTCCCGGGCGTTCGCGATTTTCCCCGAGATCACGTCGCGGTATCCCGGCGGCGTCGTTCCGGACAACACCCCCTGCCACCCTACGCCGGTCTACGAGTTTCTCCTGGGTGCCGCGGGGTTCACGGTCCTCTGGAACCTGCGCAAGAGGCCGTGGCCCGATGGGAAGATGTTCATGGTGTATCTGATGATGTCAAGCGTGTTCAGGTTCTCCGTGGAATTTCTCAGGCTGAACCCGCGGCTCCTGTTCGGACTCTCGGAGGCACAGCTTATCGCGATCCCCCTCTTTTTCGGCGGCGCCGCGGGAGTGTACATACTGGACAGAAAGCAGGCGTCCCGCAGAAGCACGTAGGCGGGGGAGAACGGCAAGTGAAGATCGTGGGAAAATCGCTTGAAGCCCTCGGCATCGCCTGCGTCATGATCGGGCTCGTCGAGGGGGTCATGGGATCGACGATGTGGATGGAACTGTACCTGAGCATTGCCGGGATCATCGTGTTCATCGCAGGAAGGAGTCTCGAGAAGCGGGCGTAAGACTTTCACGCGGAGCGTCACTCACGTTCACAAACCCAGCGGAGACGCCCATGCAAGCCATCATCGCGGGACGAAAACCGGTCATGGAGGCGTTGCGTGCGGGGACGAGCATCGAGAAAATCGTGTTTCTCCTCGGTGTACAGGGAACGGTCATCGAGGAAATCCGGCAGGCGGCGCAAAGGAACAAGGTGCCGGTGAGCCAGTCGAGCAGGCAGGAATTCAGGGAACTGGCAAGCGATGCAACGACACAGGGGGTTGTCGCGATCGTCCGCGACATGAAGACATTCGTCGGACTCGACGAGATCGTGCGGAGGGCGGAAGCGAAGGGGGAGAAACCCCTCGTACTCCTCCTTGACGGGATCGAAGACCCGCAGAACCTGGGAGCGCTCGTTCGAACGGCCGAATGCGCCGGCGTCCACGGCGTGGTGATCCCGAAGCACCATGCGGCTTCCGTCACGGCAGCGGTCGTCAAAGCGTCCGCCGGAGCGACGGAACACATGGCGATGGCCGAGGTGACGAATATCGTCAACACGCTCGACGAGCTGAAGGAGCGGGGGTTGTGGACGGCGGGTGTTGCGCTGGAGGGGGACATCCCCTATACCGCATTCGACTACACGACGCCCGCAGCGATCGTCGTGGGGAACGAGGGGAAGGGCATACGGCGGCTCGTGCGCGAACACTGCGACCGGCTTGTGCGGATACCGATGTACGGCGCCATCGAGTCGCTCAACGCCTCCGTGGCGGGGGCGCTCGTCATGTACGAGGCGGCGAAACAGCGTCACGCCTAAGAGCGGCGTGACCGTTGGCCAATCCAAAGACGGCTTGGCCTTCGGCATGGCGCATGAGAGCTGCGCCACCGCTGGCGCCTGAAGAGGGCGTGACCTTCGGTCAATCCTTTCGCTCGAGACCGTACTTCTTCATCTTGTTGTACAGGTGGCTCCGCTGTATGTCGAGCGCCTCGGCGGTGCGGCTGATGTTCCACCCGCTCTCCTCGAGCTTCTTCCTTATGAATGCGGCTTCCGCCCGGTCCTTGAACTCCTGGAACGTCCCCCCGGCACCGAGAAGATCGTCCCACACGCTCCTGCTCCCCCCTCCCTGCCCCGATTCCAGATGCGAAGGTTCGATGTACGACCCCGGAGTCAGGATCACGAGCCTCTCCACCATGTTCCTCAGCTCCCGCACGTTCCCCGGCCACTCCATCGCCTGAAGGGCACGAATCGCCTCGTCACTGAACCGCTTCACCGCCATCCCGTTTCTCTGGCAGATATCCTCCGTGAACGCGGTCGCAAGGAGCGGTATATCCTCGCGCCGTTCACGCAAGGGGGGAACATGAATCGGTATGACGTTCAACCTGTGGAAGAGGTCTTGGCGAAAGAGATTCGCCCCGGTAGCCTCCTTCAGGTCCTTGTTCGTTGCGGCGATGACCCGGACGTCCACCGGAATCTGGCGTGAGCCGCCCACGCGCTCGACCTTCCCCTCTTCAAGCGCGCGGAGCACCTTCGCCTGCGCGTTCAGGCTCATGTCGCCTATTTCGTCGAGAAAGAGCGTCCCCCCGTCTGCCAGCTCGAATTTTCCAGCCCGCTGGCCCGTCGCTCCCGTAAAAGCCCCCCGCTCGTGTCCAAAGAGCTCCGATTCAATCAGCTCGTTTGGAATCGCCGCACAGTTGACTTCGATAAGCGGCTTCGCGCTCCGTTTGCTTAAGCGGTGGATCGCCTTGGCGACGAGCTCCTTCCCCGAGCCGTTCTCGCCGGTGACGAGAACGCGGACGTCGGTCGGCGCGACCCGCTCGATCGTGGCGATCACCTCTTTGATCTTCGGTCCCGATCCGAGGATGGCGTCCTTCCCTTCAACAAGCGCCTGCATGCGGTGGTGCTCCATGACGAGCCGGTGCTGCTCGGCGGCATTCCGGGCGACAATGACGAGCTTGTCAGAATCGAGCGGCTTGGGAAGAAAATCATACGCTCCGAGCCGGGTCGCTTCCACCGCAGTTTCGATCGTCCCGTGCCCGGAGATCATCACCATCGGCAGATCGGGATGCGCCTGGCGGAGCCGGCGGAGGACCTTCAGCCCGTCCTCGCCGGGCATCTTGATGTCGAGGAGCACGAGATCGAAATTGCCGCTTCCCACGGCCGCGATCGCCGATGGCCCGTCCTCCGCATAATGCACATCAAATTTCTCGTATTCGAGGATCATCCGTATGGAATCTCTGACGGCTTTTTCGTCGTCGACAACAAGAACGGATTTCATTTTTCCTCCTGGTGAGATTCGAGCGAATCCGCGCATGGAGCGCCCGGCGGTGCCCCTTCCCCGGAACCATCGAGCATGAAGAACCTGGACGGGCGCGCGTCGGGGTCGGTGAGAAGGCGCTGGCCGAACCGCTGTCCCTCGCGGTTGGCCCGCACGTCCCTGTCATCGTTCACCCCCCCCACGATAAAGAGCTCCTCCACCCAATCGATAAAGAGCCCGAAACGGTCCGCCCCATCCGGGGATTCCGTGATTGCCGTCAGAAACGCCGATCCGAAAAAATGCTGGAGCTTGTCTCTGTCCCCCTCCCGCCCCGGCGGTGTATCGGGATACAGATGCGACGGAAGCGAATCGACCCGGGCACGGAACTCCTCCTCAAACTCGGACGACAGCGGAAACCAGAGGACGGCGCCGAGGAGGGGGATGCGCACCCCGACCCTGTGATGGTCCATGAGCGCGAACGCGCTCACAACGAGCGCCTCGTATACGTTGTTCCACGACAGGCGCATCGCCCTGTCAAACACGCAATCCACGGCGTACAGATCGCCGTATGCGGAGCGGATGCGCGCAAGCTCCCCCGACCGGACATATTCCCTCAACCTGTAGCAGTCCTGAAAGACCTTGGGAATGAGGAGCGGAGAAAGAAACGTCAGCACCGCCGGCACCTGACCCCTGGAGGGGAGGGGCGGGGGCGTCCCCTGTCCCGGAGAGTTCGCGTGACAGGCCGCCGCAATAAGCAGCAGCGGAAAACCCCGGGAAGAGAACCGGACCATCGCTCGTGCGTCAGGTTTGAAGGAGGCCGGGATTGAACTTCGGAATCTCCGGGTTATGCATCGCCAGAGATATCCCCTCCGACACGGCCGCGCGCGTCTCCGCCGGATCGATGATCCCGTCCACCCACATCCGGGCGGCTGCGAAGTAGGGGTCGGTCTCCCGCTCGTAACGGCGTTGTATGTCGGCAAGGAGCCGCTTCCCGGAGTCAGGATCGATCTTCTGCCCCCCCTTTTCCATCTGCCGGATCTTGATCGCCAGCAGGGTCTCGCTCGCCTGCTTCCCTCCCATCACGGCGATCTGTGCGGTCGGCCACGCAAAGATGAGCCTGGGATCATACGCCTTCCCGCACATCGCGTAGTTCCCCGCCCCGTAACTGTTGCCGACAATGAACGTGAATTTCGGAACGACGCTGTTGGCAACCGCGTTGACGAGCTTCGCCCCGTCCTTGATTATTCCCCCCTTCTCCGCACGGCTGCCGACCATGAAACCGGTGACGTCCTGGAAGAACACGAGGGGGATCAGTTTCTGGTTGCAGTTCATGACGAACCGGGCCGCCTTGTCGGCGGTGTCGCTGTAAATCACACCGCCAACCTGCATCTCCCCGGCGCTCGTCCTGACAACGGCGCGCTGGTTGGCGACAATCCCCACCGCCCAGCCGTCGATCCTGGCATACCCCGTCACGATGGTCTTTCCGTACCCTGCCTTGTATTCGTCAAGGTCCCCACCGTCGATGATCCGCGCAAGGACCTCGTGCATGTCGTAGGGTTTCGTCCTGTCGGCGGGGAGCAGCCCATAGATCTCCGCCGGATCGAACCGCGGAGGCGACGGGACTCCCCTGTCGAACCCGGCCTTCGGGTGGGATCCGGTCTTCGCTATGATGCTCCGTATGCGCGCCAGGCACTCGGCGTCGTTCGCCATCCTGTGGTCGGTCACGCCGCTGATCTCCGAGTGCACGAGGGCTCCCCCCAGGTGCTCGTTGTCGATCTCCTCTCCGATCGCGGCTTTGACAAGGTGCGACCCGGCGAGGAAAACGCTCCCCGTCCCCTCCACGATCATTGCTTCATCGCTCATGATGGGGAGATAGGCTCCCCCCGCAACGCAGGGGCCCATGATGGCGGCAATCTGCAGTATGCCCAGGGACGACATGACGGCGTTGTTCCTGAATATCCGCCCGAAGTGCTCTTTGTCGGGAAATATCTCGCTCTGGAGCGGGAGGAAGACACCCGCGGAGTCGACGAGATAGATGATCGGGATCCTGTTCTCGATCGCGATCTCCTGCGCCCGGAGATTCTTCCTGCACGTCATAGGGAACCACGCTCCGGCTTTCACCGTGGCGTCGTTCGCGACGATCACCGCCTCGCGGCCGCTTATCCTCCCGGTGCCGAAAACGGTTCCTGCGGAAGGCGCCCCTCCGTACTCCTCGTACATCTCCCACGCCGCGAAGAGCCCGATCTCCAGAAATGCGCTCCCCGGGTCGATAAGCCGCGCGATCCGTTCACGGGCGGTCATCTTCCCCGCGGCGCGGTGCTTTTCCATCGCCCCCTTCCCGCCCCCCTGGCGGACCGCCTCCTGGCGCGTCCGGAGATGGTTCAGGAGCGACCGGCAATGCTCCTCGTTCTTCACGAAGCCAGCGGTTTTCTGTATCTCGGAGCCGATGAGCGCCATCGTTCCCCTCCCGTACCAGAATCCTCGTTTACCCCATTCAATCCTGTCGTGCGTGCCTACACGTGCGTGGGGTTCAACAGGTGCCTGGCGATTATCATCTTCAGCACTTCGGACGTCCCCTCGCCGATCGTCATGAGCTTGACGTCGCGGTAGAGCTTCTCGACGGGGAATTCCTTTATGAACCCGTATCCACCGTGTATCTGCACCGCCTCACCGGCGGCACGCACCGCGGCCTCGCTTGCGAAGTATTTCGCCTTCGACGCCGCCAGCGAAAAGGGCTCGCCGCGCGATTTGAGCCAGGCGGCGCGCTGCGTGAGGAGACGGGCGGCGTTGATCTCCGTCGCCATGTCGGCGATCTTCCACTGGATCGCCTGAAATTCCGCGAGCGCCTTGCCGAACTGGCGACGTTCCTTTGCGTATGCAATGCTCGCCTCGAGCGCCCCCCTGGCGATGCCGACGGAGAGCGCAGCGATGCCGATCCTCCCGCCGTCAAGGACCGCCAGCGCCTGCGGGAATCCGTACCCCGGTTTCCCGATGAGGTTCTCATCCGGAACTCTGACGCCGTCAAAGAGGAGCGTTGCGGTATCGCTCGAACGCATCCCCAGCTTGTTCTCCTTTTTTCCGATCGTGAAGCCCCGGAGTCCCGCAGGAACGATGAACGCCGAAATTCCCTTCTTCCCCTTCGAAGAATCCGTGACGGCCATGATGACGTACGTCCCCGCGACGGAGCCCTGCGTGATAAACGTCTTGCTCCCGTTCAGGACCCAGCCGTCACCTTCCCGGCGTGCCGTCGTCCTCATCCCCCCGGAATCGCTCCCGGATCCCGGCTCCGTCAGCCCCCAGGCACCCAGCACGTTCCCCGACGCAAGGCCGGGGACGAATTTCTTTTTCTGATTCTCGCTGCCGAAGAGCATGATGTGGCCGGTGCAGAGGCTGTTGTGCGATGCGACGGTGAGCGCGATGGACGGGTCCACGCGGGCAAGCTCCTCGATCACCGCGACGGCCTCGAGGTCACCCAGCGCCGCCCCCCCGAGATCCTCGGGCCAGGTCATCCCCATGAATCCGAGCTCCCCGAGCTTCCGGACGACGGCATGGGGGAATTCCTGCGTCTCGTCGTAAGCCATGACGACGGGGCGCATCTCCTTCTCCGCAAAATCCCGGACAGCCTTTGCGACCGCACTCTGGCTTTCCGACGGCGTAAATTCCATCGTAGTCTCCCCGGCTCCGTCAGCGTGATTTGAAATTGTCGATAAGTTCGTCTGCAACGTCGTAGGGGGAGGACGCCATCGTCATGACCGCGTCCATCCGGTCCTCGAGCATCCCCTCCCTTTCGGGGGACCAGAAATCCACGCGGAGCGTCTCGCTCACAAGCTCGCCGATCCGTCGGGCGATCCTCGCGCGCCGCCTCCGGGTGAGCTCCCCGGTGTTTTCCAGATGTGCCCTGTGGTCCCCGATGCAGGACGCGATCGTGTCTATCCCCTCACCCGTGTTCGCCGTCGCCGTGAGGACCGCCGGACTCCAGGGGGCGGGTTCCCTGAAATGGAGTATCATCCGGATCGACAAAACCGCCTGCTCCGCACCGGCCCGGTCCGCCTTGTTGAGAACGAAGAAATCGGCGATCTCCATCAGCCCGGCCTTCATCGCCTGTATGGAGTCTCCGGATTCAGGAACCAGGACAACAATCGTGGTGTCGGCCGCACCCGCGATGTCGAGCTCCGATTGACCGACGCCGACGGTTTCCATGATGATGATCTCCTTGCCGGCTGCGTCGAGCACGTCGGCCGCTTCGACCGCCTTCCGGCTCAGGCCCCCCAGACTCCCCCGCGAGGCCATGCTCCGGATGTACACGCCGGCATCGCTCTCGACGTCCGCCATCCGCACCCGGTCGCCGAGGAGCGCCCCGCCGCTGAACGGGCTCGTCGGATCGACGGCAATGATCCCGACACCGTGCCCCCTCGCCCGGTAGTACCCTGCAAGCCGGCTCGTGATCGTGCTCTTCCCCGCTCCCGGGGGACCGGTGATCCCGATCCTGTATCCCCTCCCCGTCCGCGCAAAGACCGAACGGAGGAGAGACCGGGCATCAGGCTCCCCGTTTTCCACGACCGAGATCGCCCGGGCGATCGCCACACGGTCGCCCGAAAGGAGCTTGCCGACATCCACGCTTCTACGCACCGCGGTTCCGCCGGTTGCGGAAATATTCCACTGTGGAGGCGACCCCTTGATCCAGCGAAACCGAAGGCGCCCAGCCGAGTTCCTTCTTTATCTTCCTGTTGTCAAGGACGCTCCTCTGCTGTTCTCCCAGCTTTGCCTCCCCGTGGCGCTCCTCGCACCTGGAGCCCGTGGCCTCCCGTATCGAAGCGAAAAGCCGGTTGACATCCGTCTCCACGCCGGTCCCAACGTTCAGTATCGCCGGTGTCGTGCGGGAGAGAGCGAGGACGTTCGCGGTGGCGACGTCTCTGACGAACACATAGTCGCGCGTCTGCTTCCCGTCTCCGTTGATGAGGGGCTGCCCGCCCGCAAGCATCCTGGAGGCGAATATTGCGACAACACCCGCTTCCCCTTCCGGGTTCTGCCGGGGTCCGTAGACGTTCGCATACCTGAGGCAGACGGAAACGACCCCGTACGCAACCGAGTAGAAGTACAGGTACTGCTCGGTGGAGAGTTTTGCTACGCCGTACGGAGAAATCGGGCGTGTGGGATGTGTCTCGTCGGCGGGAAACACGTCCTGCTCCCCGTAAATCGCCCCGCCGCTCGAGGCGAATATCACACGCCGGACACCGGAGGCAACCGCCGCGTCGAAGAGCGTGAGCGCCCCGACAAGGTTGACCGACGCATCAAACGCCGGATCTGCAACGGACCGGCGGACGTCGATCTGCGCCGCGTGATGGTTGACGACGTCATACTTCCCCTCGGCGAAGACCCGCTTGACGGCGGGAGCGTCCCGTATGTCCATCTCAACGAGCCGGGCCTTCGGGTTGAGATTCTCCTTCTTCCCCGTGGACAGGTTGTCAATGACGGAGACGGTGTGGCCGAGTCCGATGTACGCATCCACGACGTGGGAAGCAATGAATCCCGCACCCCCGGATACAAGTATGTTCATGCAAGAGCTCCTTTCCCGATGTCATGTCTGAAATGCATCCCGTCGAATGAAATCAAAGTGACCGCCTCGTACGCCTCAGCAATCGTCTGCGCCATCCCCCCGTCCGGCCGGACCGCCGTCACTCCGAGAACGCGTCCCCCAGAGGTGACAAGTTCCCCCCCGGGCCCGCGTCCAGTCCCGGCATGGAATATATGCACGCCGGGCGGCGTCTCTCCCGGCCCGGGGAGAGAGATCGGTTTTCCTGTCTTATAGCTGCCGGGATAGCCCCCGGAGGCGATGACAACGCACACCGCGGACCCGGCGGAAGGGCGAGCCTGCGGAAGAGCACCGACGGCGCCTGTTGCGGAGGCGAGGAGAAGATCGGCGAAATCCCCTCCGTAGAGCGGAAGAACGACCTGCGTTTCGGGATCGCCGAACCTGCAGTTATACTCCACAACCTTCGGGCCCTCGTTTGTCAGCATGAGTCCCACGTACAGACAGCCCGTGTATTTCCTCCCTTCGGAGGCCATCCCCTCCAGCGTGGGGCGTATGATCCTCTCCCCGACTTCCTTCATGAGAGCGGGCGTGACGCACGGGGCCGGGGCATACGCACCCATCCCCCCCGTGTTCTTCCCCCTGTCCCCGTCGAGGGCGCGCTTGTGGTCCTGCGCCGGCGCCAGCGTGACAAAATCAGAACCGTCCGTCACCGCAAAGACCGAGGCCTCCGCCCCCGCCATGAATTCCTCCACAAGCACCGTGCTCCCTGCGCTCCCGAAGAGCGCCGGATCGCTTATCTCCTCGAGCGCCCGAACGGCGTCATCGCGCGTACGGCAGACGACGACCCCTTTGCCCGCGGCGAGACCGTCCGCCTTGATGACAAGGGGGAGCGGCGCAGAGCGGACATGCGCGAGCGCCTCGTCCACACGGCCGGGGGTGAACGTCGTCGAGGACGCGGCCGGGATGGCGTGGCGTCTCATGAAATCCTTGGCAAACGCTTTGCTCCACTCAAGCTCGGCGGCGCGCTTCGCAGGCCCGAATACGGCGAGCCCGGCGTCCCTGAACTCATCGACGATGCCGGCGGCAAGGGGTGCTTCGGGCCCGACGACGGTCAGATCGATCCCGAGCCTGCGCGACGCCGCGATGAGACCGGGAAAATCCCCCGCATCAGAAGGAAACGGGAGCGCGAGTTCGGCGGTCCCCGGATTCCCGGGAGTGCAGTAGAGTTGCTTCACCCGCGGGCTCTGCGACAGCTTCCAGACGAGCGCATGTTCACGGCCGCCTGAACCGATGACGAGCACATTCATGTCATGGCTCGAACAGTGATTCGAAAAGTTTCGCAAGCGCGCCCGTGAGCGCGACGCGATCGTATTTCTCCACGACGTCCTCGCCCGGTCCCTTCAACTGCCTCTTCTCGTGGAGCATCAGAAATTCTTCGAGCGCGCGTTTGACCCCCCCGGCGTCCGTCGGCGGCACCGCCGTCCCGCCGGCCTCGAGTATCGTGGTCTTCAGATACCCGTCCGGCACAAGCCCGAGTATCGGCTTGCGCGCCCCGATGTATTCGTAGACCTTGCCCGGCGAGCCGACGTCATCCCCCACGGTCATCCAGAGAACGTCCGACGCGCAGAGCTCCTTTATGCAGTCGCCGTGCGGGAGGTATCCGAGGACGCGAACACAGTCCTGGAGACCGAGACGCGACACAATCTTCATGTTCTCATCCCGGAACTTTCCGACGAAGACCGCTTCGATCCGCCCCCGCAGGCGGGGCTTTTCCGCGAAGAGGTCATGAAGCCCCTGGAGGAAATAGTCCGGAATCCGGTCCTCCCAGAACACCCCCGCGTATGTTATTCGCATGCGGCGTTCCCCCTGCGGCGCCGGGGCGGGCTTCTTCGGGCCGCTCGACAGGGCGGCCGCAAAGTCCGCCGGATCAAATCCCTGCGAGATAATGTCGATATCATGGTATGTGAGGAACCGGTGACGCCTGAGTATCTGCTCCTTGACGCGGCGGTTCGTCGTGACGATGTGGCTGCTCGCACGGAGCGCCTTCCGCTCCATCCGGACATTCACGAGCCGGTGGAGCGGCGTGGGATAGAACTTGAACGGGTAGTCCACCCAGGGATCGCGGTAGTCAAGCACGAGCGGCCTGTCGATCTTCCTCTTCAGGTCACGCCCGATCAGGAACGACGTGAAGGGGGGCGCCGTGGCAAATATCATGTCAAACGGGGTCTCTCTGTGGAGCGCCAGAGCGCGCGCCACGGCCTTGCGCCGCCACCCGATCTTGTTATCCGGGATAAAGAACGTGTCGCTGAGCCTGCTCAGCATTTTCCGCATCCATTCCGCGGGTATTTCGACGACGTCTCTTTTCCCCGTGAGGCGGGCCGGCCCCGAATGCGGAGTCCTGACTACAGTCACGCTCCGCCCTTCGAGCTCGGCAAGAAGCGACTCGTCCTTTGCAAAGTACCCGCGCGGATCGACGGTGAGCACGGTGGGAAGCCAGCCGAAGTCGGGGAGATACTTGACGAACTTGAGCGTGCGCTGGACGCCGCTCAGCCCCATCGGCGGGAAATAGTACGCAATGACGAGGACCCTTCTCTGCGGAATTGATTGGAATGGCATGGGTTTGTCAGAGGACGATGAGCTCGCGGGGTGACTTTGTCAGGATCCGGCATCCGCCGGGCCCGAGAAGGACGTCGTCCTCGATCCGCACCCCTCCGGATCCGGGTATGTATATCCCGGGTTCGATCGTGATGACGTTCCCGGATTCCATGACCTCACGGCTCAGCGGGGAAACGCGCGGGCTCTCGTGAACGCGGAGTCCGATGCCATGGCCCAGTGAATGCACAAAATAGCGGCCGAATCCGGAGCGCCGTATGGATCCGCGTGCGACGGCGTCGAGATCGCGGGCCTTCATCCCTCCCCGTGCCGCGGCGACGGCCGATTCGTTCGCTTCCCGGACCGCCCGGTACGCCTCGCGGAGCCGGCGGGGAGCGTTCCCCACGGCGAGAGTTCTTGTCATGTCGGAGCAGTAGCCGCGGATTGTCGAGCCGAAGTCGAGCAGGACAAAATCTCCCTTTCTGATACGCCGATCCGTAGGGCGGGCATGCGGGAGCGCACCGCGCGGCCCGCTCGCGACAATGATATCAAACGCGTCGGATTCCGACCCGAGGCCAACGTTGAGCCGCGAGATTTCCGAGGCGATCTCCCGTTCCGTCATCCCCGGACGGAGCAGGCCCAGGACGCCGGAGAAGACCCGGTCCGAAATTGCGGCGGCCTCCGCGATGTCGGCAACTTCCTGAGGGTCCTTAATACGGGCCAGAGCCTCGACAATTCCCGGAGCCGGTTTGAACCGGACGCCGGAGAAAAGTTTCCGGAGTGAGCGGTATTGCGCGTACGTGAGCGAATCGGATTCAAACCCGGCCGTGCGGCATCCGCGGAGCGCTCCGCGCGCTGCGGCGTCCCCGAGGAGCCCCCTCCGTCCGATGATCCTGCGGAATCCCCTCACCTCCTCCGCACTCTGAAGCGCGTACCGGGAGTCGGTTATGAGGAATGCCTTTCCGGCCGTGACAACCGCAAGGGCATTCGAACCGCTGAAGCCCGTCAGGTACCTGATGTTTGCGAGGGAAGAGACGACGAGGGCATCGAGCGCATGCTCTTTCATTCCCGATCGGAGTGCGGCGACGCGTTCGCGGCTCACGGACGGCAGTGGCCTCCGGTGGGTGTCACGGTTCGTCACCCGTGGTAGTTCGGGGCTTCTTTGGTGATCGCGATGTCGTGCGGGTGGCTTTCGCGCAGGCCGGCGTCCGTCATCTTCACGAACCGGCCGTGCGACTTCAGCTCCGCTATGTTCTTCGCGCCGCAGTACCCCATGGCGGCGCGGAGCCCGCCCACCATCTGATACATCGTGTCGCCGAGGGGGCCCTTGTGCGGAACCCGCCCCTCGATCCCTTCCGGGACGAGTTTCGCGATGTCATCCTCCGCATCCTGGAAGTACCTGTCCCTGCTCCCCTGCTTCATCGCTTCGAGTGAGCCCATCCCACGGTAATACTTGTAGCTCCGTCCTTCGTAGAGGACCATCTCCCCCGGGCTTTCGTCGACCCCTGCGAAGAGCCCCCCGATCATCACCGCATCGGCTCCCGCCGCGATCGCCTTGGCAATGTCTCCCGTCTGCTTTATCCCGCCGTCGGCGATAACGGGGGTGTTCGTGCGGGCGGCGGCTTTCGCGCATTCGAATATCGCGGTCACCTGGGGGACCCCGACGCCCGCGACGACCCGGGTCGTGCAAATCGATCCCGGCCCGATTCCAACCTTGACGGCGTCCACGCCGGCCCGTATGAGGTCGCGCGTCGCCTCTGCCGTGCCGACGTTGCCGGCAATGAGATCGATGCGGGGAAACCTGCTGCGGATCGTCTTCACCATCTCGATCACGCCCCGCGAGTGTCCGTGCGCGGTGTCCACGACGACGAAATCGACACCCGCCTTCAGGAGCGCGGTCACCCGTTCCATGGTGTCGGCGGTCACCCCCACCGCGGCGCCGACGCGGAGCCTCCCGTGCTCGTCCTTGCAGGCGTTCGGGTGCTTGATCTTCTTGAGTATGTCCTTGAACGTGATCAGTCCGTTCAGGATCCCGTGCCTGTCCACGACCGGGAGCTTTTCGATCTTGTGTTTCTGGAGAATCCGCTGCGCCTGCTCGAGCGTCGTCCCGAGCGGAGCGGTCACCAGGTTCTCCTTCGTCATGATGTCGGAGACATGCTGATCCTCGTCGGGCTCAAAACGCAGGTCCCTGTTCGTGATGATCCCGATCAGCTTTCTCTGTTCGTCGACGACGGGGATGCCGGAGATCCGGTACTTGTTCATGAGCGCGAGGACGTCCCTGACCCGCCTGTCGGCACGGACGGTCACCGGGTCGAGGATCATCCCGCTCTCCGACCGTTTGACACGGTCGACCTCTTCCACCTGCTGCGGGATCGTCATGTTCTTGTGGAGGACACCGATCCCTCCTTCGCGCGCCATGGCGATCGCCATCGCGGATTCCGTGACGGTATCCATTGCGGCGCTCATGAGAGGGACATTCAGCGTGATCCGATTCGTGAGACGGGACCTGACGTCGACGTCGCGGGGAAGGACCGAGGATCGGGCGGGCACAAGCAGCACGTCATCGTAGGTGAGCGCTTCGCCGATAATCTTCCCTTTGGCCACGGGTGCTCCCGGTGTGTGAGTGAAGGGTGGGTTCAGGTGAACGCGGGAACGCCCGTGATGTCCTCTCCCACGATAAGCGTATGCATTTCGTGCGTCCCCTCGTAAGTGATCACCGATTCGAGGTTCGCGGCGTGCCGCATGACGGGATATTCATCAAGAATGCCGTTCGCGCCGAGTATCCCCCTTGCCTCGCGCGCGATCTCGAGGGCGTGGTATACGTTGTTCCTCTTGGCAAGCGAAATCTGCTGGAAGCGTGCGCGGTTCGCGTCCTTCAGGCGCCCGAGCTGGAGCGAGAGGAGCTGGGCCTTCGTAATCTCCGTCACCATGTGGACGAGCTTCGCCTGCGTGAGCTGGAACGAGGCGATCGGCCTGTCGAACTGTATCCGGGTCTTTGCGTAGTTGAGCGCCGCGTCATAACAGGCCATGGCAGCCCCGACGGCGCCCCAGGCAATGCCGTACCGCGCCTGGCTGAGACAGGAAAGGGGAAGCCGCAGACCGTCGCCTTTCGGGAGGATGCTTTCCGCGGCCACGCGCACGTTGTCCAGTATGAGCTCGGATGTGACGGAGGCCCTGAGCGAGTGCTTTCCCTTCATCTCCGGCGCGCTGAATCCCGGCGTCCCCTTCTCGACAAGGAATCCGTGGACGACCCCGTCGAGCTTCGCCCAGACGACCGCCACGTCGGCAATTGACCCGTTTGTGATCCACATCTTTGCACCGTTGAGGACGTAGCCGTCGGAGGTTTTCTCCGCACGCGTGATCATCCCCCCCGGGTTCGAGCCGAAGTCGGGTTCCGTGAGCCCGAAACAGCCGATCTTCTCACCGCGCGCAAGAGCGGGGAGCCAGCGCCGTTTCTGCTCTTCAGACCCGTAGGAGAATATTGGATACATCACGAGAGCGCTCTGGACCGATGCGAAGCTCCTCACGCCGCTGTCCCCCCGTTCGAGCTCCTGCATCACGAGTCCGTAGGCGACGTTGTTCATCCCCGCGCAGCCGTACTCGGGAGGGAGCGTCGCGCCGAAGAACCCCATCTCCGCCATGGCGGGGACGATATCAAGGGGGAATGTGCCTGCGCGGTTATGATGCTCGATAACGGGGAGGACTCTGTCGTCGACGAATTCACGGACGGTCTGGCGGACAAGCCGCTCGTCAGCGCTGAGGAGACCGTCGAGGTCGAGGTAATCGACTCCCTGGAATTTCGCCATACGCCTCATAGATTGAAAAAAGCCCTGTCCACGAAAAGCAACACAGGGCCTGAGGGCTCAGAATTTCAACAAAGGAAAGAAAAAAGGGGCACAAAGTCAACGGGAGGGTGACTTCTCAGTTCTCCACCTTCAATCCGTACCTCTTGATCTTCAGATAGAGCGTTTTCTTGCTGATGCCGAGGGCGTCGGCGGTCTTGGTCCTGCTGAAATTGTACTGCCGGAGCATCCTCTCGATATGCTCGCGTTCGAGGTCCTCGAGGGACCCCGCATCCTCTCCCGACCCTGCGGACCCGGCGTCGGCCGCAAGGGGGGGCCTGTCCGCCCGGTGGAAGTACATCGCCAGGTCATTCACCTCAATCGTCTCCCCCGTGGAGAGAAGAACCGCACCCTCGAGCACGTGCTCGAGCTCCCGAACGTTCCCCGGCCAATCGTACTCCATGAGCACACGGCTGGCGGCCGGGGAGAGTTTCTTCACGTTTTTGGTCTTCGCCTTCCTCTGGAGGAAATATTCCGAGAGGACCGGTATGTCTTCCCTTCTGTCGCGGAGAAGCGGGACGTGCAGGGTGATCACATTGAGCCGGTAGAGGAGATCCTCGCGGAACCGGCCTGCGCGCACCTCCTCGCGGAGATCCTTGTTCGTCGCGCACACGACCCGGACGTCCACCGTGAGGAGGTTCGTTCCCCCCACGCGTCGGAACTCGCCGGTTTCAAGGAACCGGAGGAGTTTGGGCTGGATCGCCGGGCTGATGTCCCCCACCTCATCGAGAAACAGCGTCCCCCCGTTCGCCACCTCGACAAGACCCTGCTTTGTCGCCACGGCGTTCGTGAATGCCCCCTTCTCGTGGCCGAAGAGCTCGCTTTCCAGAAGAGTGTCGGGAATCGACGCGCAGTTGACCGCAACAAACGGACGGTTGTTCCTGGGACTCCGCCTGTGGATCAGGCTCGCAATGAGCTCCTTCCCCGTCCCGCTCGCTCCCTGGATGAGGACGAACGAATCACTTTCGGCAAACCGGGTCGCGCTTTCGATGAGCTTCAGGAAGACGGGGGCCTGGCCGATAAGCTCGGAACTCCCCGCTTTCCTCGTCAGCTCGCTTTTCATCAGCTTGTTGTCGATGAACAGCTGCTTCCGTTCTATTGCGCGGTGGATCGTGTTGAACAGCTCGTCGATGTCGTACGGCTTGGCGAGGAAATCGTACGCCCCCATCTTGATCGTCTGGATGGCGGTCTTGACGTCGGCGTAATTGGTGAGGATGATGACCTGCGTGGTGGGGGAGTATTCCTGGACGAACTTGAGGACTTCGATGCCCGTCACGCGGGGCATGCGGATGTCCAGAAGCACGACATCGTAGACTTTCGCCTGGATCTTGTTTATCGCTTCCCCGCCGTCCGAGGCGACGTCTACGGAGAATTCCTCCGATTCAGATAGTTCGCTGTCGAGCAGTACTCTGAGAGGTTCTTCGTCGTCGACGATCAGGAGGTTGTATTTCTTTCCCATGCTGAAAGGGGCGTCATTCGCTCAGGACACGCTCGATTGTCGTCAGCAGGTCAACAAGGTCGTACGGCTTGCTGACGAAATCGTCGGCTCCGAGCTTCTTCGACTCGATCGCGTTCTTGAGATCCGCAAACCCCGTCAGCATGACGACCTTCGTCTTGGCGTGCTTTTCCTTGATGAACTTCAGGACTTCAAAACCGTTCACCCGCGGCATCTTGATGTCAAGCAGCACGAGATCGTAGGAGACTTTTTCGACTTCACCGATGGCCTCATCGCCGTCCGCCGCGGCTTTCACGTCGTAACCTTCGTTGGCAAGCTCTCCGCTCAACACCGTCCGTAGGGCATCCTCGTCGTCAACGACCAGAATGGTGCTTTTCTTTGTAACCGGATTGGTCATCAGGTCTCCGAAGGGGGTGGAACCTCGTTCTGCCGCATTGTGCAGCCAGGCAGCTTGTACAACGACCGATAATAGAGAAAGAATCGGACAAAATCAACTCGAAAAGCCCGTCTTTTGTGATGTCGGGTCGCAAAGCGACGGGACGGGGTCGGTTGCATATTCCGCGCTGAAATGCTATACTGGGGAATGCCCTCCCCTTCCCCGATACGGGTCCTCTTCGTCGACGACGATACGAGTTACATGGCGGTCGCACAGCACCTCCTCTCGAAATACCAGGGAACGAAGTTCGACATCCTGTGGAAGCAGAACGGCCGGGGGGCGCTGGAGGTGCTGGAAAAGAGCCCCGGAATCGACCTTATTCTGATGGACTACCACCTCCCCGAGGACAACGGGCTCGAGGTGACCCGCCAGATCCGAGAAAAGAACATTGATATCCCGATCATTTTTCTGACGTCGAACAGGGACTTCCGGCTTGCCATCGAAGCCATGAAGTACGGAGTGGAGGATTATCTTGTTAAGGACGAGGCGGTCGACTCCGTCCTCCCCCGGACGATCGTCAACATACTGGAGCGGGTCCGCCTCAAGAAACAGATCTCCGAAAGGGCGAAGGGGGACCTCATCGCGAAGAACAAAACCAATGCGATACGGGAGCTGATCGTCACGGTGTGCCACGAGTTCAACAATCCGCTCGCGGCGATCAAGATCAGCACCGATATCCTCCTGAGACAAACGCTCACACCCGGGGAACGGGCCATGGTCGAAGGGATGGACAGGAACGTCGGGCTTGTGGAAAAGGAGATCGCCCGGCTGCGCGATCTCGATTTTGACACGTCGATGCCCCGTTCCGGGACCGCTGATGGGAGTACGCGGTGAAATGTTGCATCTTTAGCCCGCCCTCCGTATATTGAAGAACAGCACTTGATTCAATGACTGCACGGACCCCATGGTCAAACGCAGGCCATACACGGATAAGAACCATATTTCGCCAGTCTTGAATTCTGTTCGAACGTAGTCCCGCCCAATCGCGGGACTACTTATTTTTCAGGGGTGAGCCTCCGGTGAAGGTGAGGGACATACAGGAGTTCATGGAAGCCTGGGCGCCGCCGGACATCGCGTGGGAACGCGATAACGTCGGGCTCCAGACCGGCGATCCGGGAACGCGCTTGCGGGGTATACTCGTCGCACTCGACGTCACGGAGGGGATCGCTCGGGAGGCCATCAGGCGGGGAGCCAATCTCATCGTCAGCCATCATCCTCTGCTCTTCCGCCCCTTGCGTACAGTGACGAACGGGACGCCCCGGGAGAGATGCCTGGCCGCCCTGATCAGGAAGGGCGTGGCCCTGTATTCGGCACATACGAATCTCGACTTCACACGGGACGGAACGAGCTTCGCACTGGCGGACGCGCTCGGGGTCACGGTAGAAGGGTTCCTGAAATCCCCGTTCACGCTCGAGGACAAGATCGTCACGTTCGTCCCCCCTTCCCACGCCGACAGGGTCGCCTCCGCAATGGCGGAGGCGGGGGGAGGAAGAATCGGAGAATACGAGAATTGCTCGTTTAGAACGGCTGGAAGAGGGACGTTCCGGGGGACCGGGACGTCGCACCCCGCCATCGGACGGAAAGGGGTGCTGGAAGAGGTGGAGGAAGTAAGGCTTGAAATGGCGGCGCCGCGCAGGACGGTCGGAAAGGTCGTCCGCGCGATGATAGGGGCCCATCCGTACGAAGAAGTCGCCTACGACGTCTATCCGCTCGAAAACACGTCGGCGGAATACGGGATGGGAACAATCGGCTCGCTCAGGCGGAGCGTCACGCTCAGACAATTTCTCGCAACAGTCCGCTCGGCGCTCGGGGCACCGGCGCTCCGATGGACGGGCGACCCCCGTTCCTCAGTGCAGAAGGTGGCGCTCTGCGGCGGGAGCGGAAGCGATCTCCTCCCCGATGCGGTCCGCTCGGGCGCTGACGTGTTCGTCACTGCCGACGTCCGGTACCACACGTACCAGGAGGCGGAGGGGACAATCGCCCTCGTGGACGCAGGGCACTACGAGACAGAAATTCCGGTCGTCGCGTCGGTCGTCGCGCGGCTGCGACGGGAGATTCAGAGCCGCGGCGAACGCATTCCGGTTCGTGCGGCATCACAGTCGACGAACCCGGTCAGGGGGCATATGTAACAATTACCAAGGAGCGTTCATTGGAAACAAAGCTACGGCAACTGTATGCGCTGCAACAGATCGATTCCAACCTTGATGAACTTGAAGAGCTGAAGGGTGACCTCCCCGGCCGCATCAGGGAGCTCGAGGCACAGGAGACCGCGCTGAAGGATCAGCTTGCGGCGCTCGAGAACACGATGAGAACGGCGTTCACCCAGCGGGACAACGCGGACGGCGAGATCATCGCGCTCAGAGAGAAGGCCGAAAAGTACAAGGCACAGCAGTTTCAGGTACGGAACAACCGCGAATATGACGCGCTGACACGGGAGATGGATTCGGCGCAGGACACCATCGTCCGGCTCGAAAAAGAGATGGAGATGCTCGAAGGAAAGGCGACGCTCGCCAGGTCGGACATCGAGACCGTCAAGCTGAGCCTCGGCGAACTCGGGACCGTGCTCACGGAAAAACGGGCCGCGCTGGCGGAAGTCTCGAAGACCACGGAAGAGGAAGAGGGAAAGCTGCGGCACGAACGCGAGAAGATCGTCCACAGGGTCGTCAAGGGGGATCTCGCCCAGTACGAACGGATACGCAAGGCAAAAAAAGGAATGGCCGTCGTCCCCGTCCGCAGGGGGGCCTGCGGCGGGTGCTTCGCGCGCGTCCCGCCTCAGAAGATCCTGGAGCTGAGGCAGCACAGCAAGATCTACCTCTGTGAACACTGCGGGCGCATCATCGTCTCGGACGAAATCGCGGTGGGGAACACCTCCCCGGCATGATATTGCGCGCCTTCACCGACGGGGCGTCCCGTGGGAACCCGGGGGAGGCGGGGATCGGCATACTCGTCAGAGACGAGAAGTCGGAGACCGTTCTTTCGCTTCACGGCTACATCGGCGTCTGCACGAACAACGTCGCGGAATACACCGCCATGGAGACTCTCCTGGAGAGAGCCTCCTCCCTTGAGTGCGCACGCATGATCATCCATTCGGACAGCGAACTTATGGTACGCCAGCTCAACGGAAGGTACCGCGTCAAAGACAGCGGGTTGAAATCCCATCATGCGCGGGCCGTCGCGCTGATGAAGTCCCTCCCGTTTCCCTGCTCGGTCACGCACATCCCCCGGGAAGAAAACCGGGAGGCCGACAGGCTGGCGAACCTGGGGATCGATGAGAAGATCCCCGTATGAGTGTAACATTAACTAACAATCCACATTAACGATGCAGGTCGGGCAGCCGCGTGGCGCTCTCGGGTGCCATGAGGAAAGTCCGAACTCCACAGAGCGGGGTGCCCCGTGAACAGCGGGGGTCCTTTCCGCCCAAGCGGAAGGGAACGGAGAGTGTCACAGAAAACACACCGCCGGCGGCACCGGGCGCTTCGGCGCGCGGACCGCGGGTAAGGGTGCAAAGGCGAGGTAAGAGCTCACCGCTCCGCCAGCAATGACGGAGGCACGAAAAACCCCACCCGGAGCAAGACCAAATAAGAGAGGAGAGACTGCTCGTCTCACCGTCACGCCTTTGACATGACGACACTCTCGGGTAGGTCGCTAGAGCCAAGGAGCAATCCGCGGCCCAGAGAAATGGCTGCCTCTTCCCCCTTTCGGGGGAACAGACAGAATTCGGCTTACAGACCTGCACCGCGTTTTCCCGCCCGCCGCAACTGCCGGGCGAGGGCCGCGGGATCGAAGTCGGGGAGTCTGTGTGAATTCTACCGTCAGGGAGCACCGGTGGACGATCGTCGATCCGCCGGACGCCGTCGTTGTCGCCCGCCTTTCCCGTGAGATCAACGTCCCCGAACCCCTCGCAAGGGTTCTCGTTCATCGCGGCATCGACGACTACGACAAGGCAAAAGCCTATTTCCGCCCTTCGCTCGAACTTCTCCATGACCCCTTCCTTCTTGGCGGGATGGAGAAGGCCGTCACCCGCATCATTGCGGGGGTGACCGCCGGAGAGCGTTTCCTCGTCTTCGGCGACTATGACGTGGACGGGACGAACGGCGCGGCGATGCTCTACCTGTTTCTCAAGGAAATCGGGGCCGTCGTCGAATTCTACATCCCGGACAGGATCAAAGAAGGGTACGGGATATCACGCCAGGGAATCGACAAGGCGGCAGCGGACGGCGTCAAGATATTCCTCGCCGTCGACTGCGGGATCACCGCGGTGGATCAGGTCGAGTACGCGCGGGGACTGGGGCTGGACGTGATCATCTGCGATCACCACGAGACGGGACCGGTTCTCCCTCCGGGATTCGCCGTTCTTGACCCCATCACGCCCGGGGATCCCTACCCCTTCAAAAGCCTCTGCGGATGCGGCGTCGGATTCAAACTGATTCAGGGGCTCGCACACCGGCTGGGCCGTGACGGAGACGTCCACAAGTACCTTGACTTTGTGACGCTGTCGAGCACCGCCGACATCGTCCCCCTCGTCGATGAAAACAGGGTCATGTCGAGGATCGGGCTGGAGCTTATCAATGCCTCCCCCCGACCCGGGATCAAGGCGCTCATCGAAAGCGCGGGACTGAAGGTCGGCGCCATCACCACGGGACAGATCATATTCGTCCTCGCCCCCAGAATCAACGCCGTGGGGAGGCTGGGAGACGCAATGCGGGCGGTCAGGCTCCTCACATCCACCGATCCCGTGGAAGCAATGGAGCTTGCACAGGTCCTGGAGGAGGAGAACAGGAACCGGAGGAAGATCGACGAGGACACGTTCGCGGAAGCGCGGCGGCTCGCGGATGAAGAGCCGGACACGGAAAGCGACCCGGCGATCGTCCTGCACCAGGAACACTGGCACCCCGGCGTCGTCGGCATCGTCGCCTCGCGCATGGTGGAGAGGTATTACAAGCCGTCGATCATGATGTCGACGGTGGACGGCGTCGCCAAGGGCTCGGCCCGAAGCGTCTCCGGGTTCGACGTCTACAAGGCGCTCAAGCGCTGCGAGGACAAAATCATCCAGTTCGGGGGGCACAAGTTCGCCGCGGGCCTCACCGTGGAGCTCTCCAGGCTTGATGAGTTCCGGGAGGCGTTCAAGCAGGCGGTGGGAGAGCTGATGACCGACGAGCTGAAGACGCCCGAAATCCTTGTCGACGTCGAGATCACGCTCGCCGACCTGACCCCGCGCTTCATCAGAATACTCAGGGAGTTCGCACCGTTCGGACCCGGGAACACCCGTCCCACGTTTATCGCCCGGGGGCTCGACGTGACGGGGAACCCCAGGGTCGTCGGCAAGAACCATCTCCGGTTCAGGGTCCGGCAGAACGGCGCCATGTTCGACGCCATCGGTTTCGGACTGGGTCATCTTATCAGCCGCGTCCAGGGGGAGCGAAAGAATCTCGAGTGTGTCTTCACGGTAGAAGAGAACGACTGGGTCCCCCCAGGCGGGACCCGTCCGCAGGATCCACCTTCACAACTCAAAATCAAAGACCTACGGTAACACGAGCGTAAGGAGACCCCGACAATGTCCGGCCATTCAAAGTGGGCAACGATAAAGAGGAAGAAGGGGGCGACCGACGCCGCCCGCGGACGCCTTTTCACACGCCTCATCAAGGAAATCACGATTGCCGCGCGGAGCGGCGGGGGCAATCCCGAAGCGAACCCGCGACTCCGGCTTGCGATACAGACCTCCAAGGCATCGAACATGCCGGCGGACAACATCAAACGGGCCATCCAGAAAGGAACGGGTGAGCTCCCCGGCGTCTCCTACGAGGAAGTCACGTACGAGGGGTACGGCCCCGGGGGCGTGGCCATACTCGTGGAAGTCGTCACCGACAACATCAACAGGGCGGTCTCCGAGGTGCGCCACATTTTCTCGCGCAACAACGGCAACATGGGGACCTCGGGGAGCGTAGGCTGGATGTTCCATAAGAAAGGGATCATCACGATTCCGCGGGCCGGGCAGAAGACGCCGCTCACCGAGGACGATCTTCTTGGCATCATACTCGACGCCGGCGCCGACGACCTGCAGAGCGACGATGCGGAATTCATCGTTACGACGACCCCGCAGACGTTCGATCCGGTGAAAAAGGCGGTGGATGACAAAGGGATCACCGTCGAACACGCCGCGCTCCAGATGGTGCCACAGAACACCGTCAAGGTGACGGGTCGGGAAGCCGAGCAGCTCATGAAGCTTCTGGAGGCTTTCGAGGAGCACGACGACGTCCAGAACGTCTACGCGAACTTCGACATCGATGAAAAGGAACTTGCCTCGCTCAACACCTGAGGACCGGAGGGCGCGCGGGGCGGGGACCGTCGTTGTCCTCGGGCTCGACCCCGGGACGCTCGCCACGGGTTACGGCATCGTCGAGCGGACCGGAACGCGTCTCAGGCTCGTCGGCTGCGGCTCGATCCGGAACGACGCAGCCTCGCCGATGGCCCTGCGCCTCCAGCGGATTCACGGTGAGCTCGCCGCGGTGATCGACCGGAGCCGCCCCGACGAATTCGCCATCGAATCCGCGTTTTACGGGAAGAACGCCCAGTCCGCGCTCAAGCTTGGGCACGCACGCGGCGTCGCGATGCTCGCCGCGGTCGAACGGGGTCTCGAGGTCACGGAATACTCCCCCCGGGAGGTCAAGAAGGCCGTCGCCGGGAAGGGAACCGCTTCCAAGGAGCAGGTTCGCTTCATGGTCAGATCGATACTCGCGCTCGATGACACCCCCATGGGACTCGATGCCTCCGACGCCGTCGCAATCGCGATCTGCCACATGCACAGGCTTGCCGGCCGCTCTGTCAAACACAGGAGCTGGTCGACGTTTGTCGCTGCGCACCCGGAAAGGATCGTGCAATGATCGCGCGGCTTTCGGGGAGACTCGCCGCGAAATCCCCCACGGAAATCGTCGTGGACGTCGGCGGCGTCTCATTCGCGCTCAGCGTCCCCCTCCCCACGTTTGAACGACTGCCGGAACCCGGATCCCCGGTCTCGGTTTTCACGCATCTCCATGTCCGCGAGGACGCACTCCAGCTCTACGGGTTTTTCACGGAAGAAGAACGGGATCTCTTCCGCATACTGATATCGGTCAACGGCATCGGGCCGAAGATGGCGCAGGGAATACTCTCCGGAATCAGCACGGCCGACCTGAAGAGCCACATACTGTCCGGGAATTCCGGCGCGCTCACGGCAATCCCGGGAGTCGGCCGGAAGATCGCCGAGAGGCTTGTCGTCGAGCTCCGGGACAAAATCTCGCGGCTTGACGGCGCATCCGCTCCCGCCGGAGGGAGCTCCTCACCCGAAGGATCCCGCATACGCACGGAAGCCCTCCTCGCGCTCACCTCACTCGGGTACAACCGCCCGGCGGCGGAGAAGGCGATACGGGGAGCCCTGCAGGAGTCTCCCGATGCCGAATCCACAGTGGAATCGCTCATACGAGCCGCACTCCGGCACGCACCCCAGTGACGGCGCGCCGGGCATCCACTTGCCTTTGAGCGGGAGCAATACTACAATGGTCGCATGATCCGCAAACACGACAGCACTGCTCCCGAGCGCCTTGAAGGCGAGGTGGAGTTCGACCGGGCGCTCCGCCCCCTGAAATTCGGCGACTTTTTCGGGCAGGAGAAGATCACAAGGAACCTGCGGGTCTTCATCGACGCAGCGCGCGGGAGGGGAGAGACGCTCGATCATGTCCTTCTCACGGGCCCGCCGGGGCTGGGGAAAACGACGCTCGCGCACATCATCGCCGCCGAGATGGGGGTGAAGATCAGGATCAGCTCCGGGCCGGTCCTCGACAAACCGGGAGATCTCGCAGGCATACTGACGAACCTCGAGGAGGGAGACGTCCTGTTTATCGACGAGATCCATCGGCTTAACCCGGTCGTCGAGGAGTACCTCTACTCCGCGATGGAAGACTACAGGCTGGACATCATGATCGATTCGGGACCG
>Ga0182021_10000419_pt1 | contig 44683 bp, 36 predicted proteins | sample 612E3MmetaG_FD_120493 | JGI IMG/M metagenome (GOLD analysis project Ga0182021, IMG submission 120493) | Permafrost microbial communities from Stordalen Mire, Sweden - 612E3M metaG (Illumina Assembly) | ecosystem: Environmental > Terrestrial > Soil > Wetlands > Permafrost | place: Sweden... | reverse complement strand
GCGGCGCAACGGTTCGCCAGCGCAGCTTGCGGACGAGCTGGGCGACCTGCTGTTCGTGCTGGTGAACCTGGCGCGTTTCGTGAAGGTGGATCCGGAACAGGCGCTGCGCGGGACCAACGCCAAGTTTCGCCAGCGTTTCGGCTACATCGAGCGCAAGCTGGCGGAGCGCGGCCGGAAACCGCAAGACTCCAATATCGAGGAACTGGAGGCGCTGTGGCAGGAAGCCAAACGGTGATCGAGATCCGCCAGTTGCATCGCTTCGAGGAATTCGCGGAGGCGGTGCGCTTGCAGCAGACCATCTGGGGGTTCGCCGATATGGAAATGCTGCCTCTGCGTTCTTTCGTGGTGTACGGCAAGATCGGCGGGCAACTGTTCGGCGCTTACGACGGCGGCCAGATGGCCGGGTTCCTGATAGCCGTGCCGGGCATCAAGCCGGGCCCGCGGCCGTATCTGCACAGCCACATGCTAGGGGTACTGCCGGCCTGGCGGAATGCCGGCGTCGGGCGGGGGCTCAAGCTGCGGCAGCGCGAGGAAGCCCTAGCGCGCGGAATCGAGCTGATCGAGTGGACCTTCGATCCGCTGGAACTCAAGAACGCCTTCTTCAACCTCGAACGGCTGGGCGCCGTGGTGCGGCGATACGCCGAAAACGAGTACGGTGTGACTGCCAGCCCCTTGCACGGCGGGCTGCCCACGGACCGCTGCATCGCCGAATGGTGGACGGATTCGCCGCGCGTGCGGGCCGTGCTGGCGGGCGAAACAATTGCGCGGCAGGTCGAGGAGCGCATCGTCTACCCCTCCGATATTGGGCGGATTCGGAGCGAACAGCCGGGCCGCGCGCGTGAGATCCAGAAAATCAACGGCGAGAAGTTTCAGCGCGCCTTCGAGCGCGGGCTGGCGGTGACCGGCTTCGAGCGCAGCGGAACGGAGGGAACCTACCTCCTGGAGCCAGGGGCATGAGAATCGAACGCATCACCCTGCGCCAGATCCGCATGCCGCTGGTCGATTTCTTCGAAACCAGTTTCGGGCGCACCACCGAGCGCCACATCGTTCTGGTGGAAGCGCGGGGCGAGGGGGTTTCCGGCTGGGGCGAGGCGACGGCCGGCGAAAACCCCTTCTACAACGAGGAATGGACCGCGTCGGCGTGGATGATTCTGCGCGATTACGCGGCGCCGCGCGTTGTGGGCCGCGATCTCGGGAGCGCCGAAGATGTGTACCCGCTGACGGCCCACATACGCGGCCACAACATGGCGCGTGGGGGCCTGGAAGCGGCCGTCTGGGATCTTGCAGCGCGCCTCAATGGGGTGCCTTTGTGGGAGAAGATCGGCGGCGGCGCCCGGCGCGAGATTCCGTGCGGGGTCTCGATCGGGATTCAAGATACCGTCGAGCGGCTTCTGGAGAAGATCGAGCGCGAGCTGGCCGCAGGGTACCAGCGCATCAAGATCAAGATCAAGCCGGGCTGGGACGTGGACGTGGTGCGGCGAGTGCGCGAGCGTTTCCCCGCTATCAGGCTGATGGTGGACGCCAACTCGGCCTACTCGCTGGCCGATGCGGACCACCTACGGCAGCTCGACGACTACTACCTGATGATGATCGAGCAGCCGCTCAGCCACGACGACATCATCGACCACGCCGAGCTGCAACGGAAGCTCCAGACCCCCATCTGCCTGGACGAATGTATCCGCACCGCCCACCACGCGGAGCAGGCCATCAAGCTGGGCGCCTGCGGCATCATCAACATCAAGCTGGGGCGCGTAGCGGGGTTCGGCGAGGCCAAGCGCGTGCACGACGTGGCCCAGGCCGCGGGGATTCCGGTGTGGTGCGGCGGCATGCTCGAGGCGGGCGTGGGGCGGGCGCATAACGTGGCGTTGGCCACGCTCCCGAATTTCGTGCTGCCGGGCGACGTTTCGGCTAGCCAGCGGTACTGGAAGCGCGACATCGTCCAGCCGGCCGTCGAGACCACTCCCCAGGGCACCATCGCGATTCGCGACGAGCCGGGTTTTGGCTATGCGCTCGACCACGACTACATCCGAAGCATCACCGTGCGCGAGGAGTCCATCGGTTGAACGCCTTCGTCTCGCTGCTGCGCAACAACCGCAATTACCGGTACACATGGGCCGGCCAGGTGGTCAGCGAAATCGGCGACCATTTCAACAACATCGCGGTCTTCAGCCTGGCGGTGGCGCATACCAAGTCGGGGCTGGTGGTGAGCGGGGTGATGCTTTCCCGAGCCATCCCGGCGGTGCTGATTGGGCCGGTGGCGGGGGTGGTGCTGGACCGGCTGAACCGCAAGCACGTCATGATCGCCAGCGATCTGATCCGCGCGGCGGTGGCCATGGCGTTTATCCTGACGGTGAACCGCACGGACACCTGGCTGCTGTATGTGCTGAGCGCGCTGCTGATGCTGGCCTCGCCGTTCTTCACCAGCGGGCGCGCGTCGATTCTGCCCTCGATCGCCACCAAGGACGAGCTGCACACCGCCAATTCGCTGACCCAGACCACGCAGTGGACCACCCTCACCATCGGCACCTTTCTGGGTGGGGCGAGCGTCATGCAGTTCGGATACCAGTGGGCGTTTTTCGGCAACTCGGTTTCGTTCCTGGTTTCCGCGCTGTGCATTTCCCGGCTGTTTCTGGCGGGCCGCGGCTTCCGCCCGCCGCGCAGCTCGCTCACCGAAGCCGAAGTGGTGCGGCCGTGGCACGAGTATAAGGAGGGGCTGCGGTACATGCGCGCCACGCCGCTGATTCTCGGACTCGCCCTGATCAACGTCGGCTGGGCCACCGGCGGCGGGGCGGCGCAGATCCTGTTCACGGTTTTCGGCGAGCTGGTTTTCAATCGCGGTCCCGCCGGTCTCGGCACCATCTGGAGCTTCGCCGGGGTCGGCCTGCTGTGCGGCGGGGTGCTGGCGCATACCATCGGGCGGCGTCTCAGCTTCACCAACTACAAACGCTCCATCGCGATCTGTTACGTGGTGCATGGCGGTTCGTACATCCTGTTCAGCCAGATGCGCAGCTTCACCTGGGCGCTGGTGTTCATCGCGCTCTCGCGCGCGGGGGTGGGGTTCAGCTCGGTGATGAACATGTCGCAACTGCTGCGGTGCGTTCCCAACGCGCTCCGCGGGCGGGTGTTCGCCACCATGGAATCGACCACCTGGTCCGTCATGATGATCTCGATGATGCTGGCGGGCATCGCTTCCGAGCATTGGGATCCGCGCACCATCGGGACGATCGCGGGAGCGCTCAGCTCCACCACCGCGATATTCTGGGGCTGGGCGCATTTCACGGGCCGGCTGCCCGAGCCGGTGCGCGCGGGCGTGGACCCGGAGGAGATCGAAGTTCATGGAGAGCCGAACGTCTGAGGGAGGTCTTGCCGGCCGCGTGGTGCTGGTCACTGGCGCGGCCAAGCGAATTGGCCGCGGCATCGCCCTGCGCCTGGCCGAAGAGGGCGCGCGGGTCGCGATTCACTACCATCGCTCGGAAGCCGAAGCGCGCCGCACGGCGGAAGAGTGTGGCGGAGCGGCGCTGTTCCGCGCCAACGTCGAAAGCGTGGCCGAAATCGCCCGCATGTTCGCCGAAGTGGAAGAGCGTTGCGGGCGGCTCGACGGCCTGGTGAACAACGCAGCGCGCTTCACGCGCCGGCTTCCGCTCGAAATCACCGAGCAGGACTGGGACTTCATTCACTCCGTGAATTTGAAAGCTGTCTTCTTCTGCTGCCAGAACGGCGCGCGGCTCATGCGGAAGACCGGTGGCGGGCGCATCGTGAATATCAGCTCGCTGGGCGGCATACGCCCGTGGGCGGAGCACGCGCATTACTGCGCCTCGAAAGCCGGAGTGATTATGCTAACGCGCGCGTTGGCGAAGGCGTTAGCGCCGGAGATTACAGTGAACTCAGTGGCGCCGGGCGTGATTCCGTTCGAGGACATCGACGAGCGCGGTAAGAAGATGATCGAAGCTACTCCGGCCGGGCGCGGCGGCACGCCGGCCGAGGTCGCGGACGCGGTGGTCTACTTCCTGAAAGCGTCCAACTTCGTCACCGGCCAACTGCTGGCGGTGGACGGCGGGCTGGGCCAGAAGTGAATCGAAGCGCGATCAGGATTCCCAGGAGCGGCGCGGCAAACGCCCAGGTGGCGGGCTCGGGGACAGACGCGTTTCATGCGATCTTCCGGAGGTACAGACGTTTCCGACTAGGGAAGGTTCACCCTGGCTCACTCGCATCTCAAGGCGCGATTCGGGTCCAGCGATGCCGCCCGTCGTGCGGGCGCCACACAGGCGACCACGGCAATGGTCAGGAGAAAAGCCGGCACCGTGATGAACGTGATCGCATCAGTCGAGCTCACGCCATACAGCAGGCTCGCCGCCGTCCGACTGAGCACAGCCGCCAGGCTCAGACCTATCGCGGATCCCACGGCGGTCAAGGCGATCCCTTTCTTTAGCACCATTCCGAGCACCTGAGCGCGCGTGGCGCCCAAAGCCATTCGAAGGCCGATTTCCCGCGATCGCCTCACGACGGTGAAGCTGATCAATCCATAGATGCCTATCGTTGCGATGAGCAGCCCCGTAAGGCCGGCGAATCCGAACAGCAATGCGGCTACGCGCGGGAGAAATAGCGCTCTGGAGACCTGCGTGTCCATCGTTCGGACATCGAATAGCGCGAGATCCGGAGCGATGTTCCGAATCGTCTGGAGCGCCAGTCGGGTGTAGCCGGCTGGATTCCCTCTCGTGCGAAACAGGAGCGTCATGCCAGTCAGCGATTCATTGCCCCGGAGATCCCGTGCAATAGGGAAATAGAGGCAGGGATGGGGATCTTCACCAATGGTGCGGGATTTTGTGGTCTCTACCAGACCGACGATGCGAGCCGTTCTGCCCAAGTACGAGATGCGCCGTCCAACGGGATTCTCTTTGCCAAACGCGCTGTCGGCGGCCGCCTGGTTGACGATGACAATGTCTTCGGAGGGCACACCGGGCCGATAGTCTTCGCCGTCGACGATGCGAATGCCCAACGTCTCAAAGAACTGTGGCGCGACGGAGTAGATATCGGCCCGGATGAGGTTCTTGTCCCGGTTGGCGATTCTGTCCTCGGGAACAAAAGAATTCTGGGTGCCTTCCAGGTCGAGCGGAACGCTGCTGCTAACGCTCGCGGATTCCACGCCGGGGAGGGCACGCACGCCTTCGAGCATTGTATTCACAATGCGCCGCGTGTCGCTTGGGGAGTTGCGGTTCAGACTCGGATCGAACGCCATTAGGAGCACGTTCCGATTGGCCAGCCCGGTATCCATGTTTCGGGCGGAATGGTAACTCCGCAGGAACAAGCCGGAGCAGATCAGGAGCGCCATGCAGATGGCGACCTGTGCGACAACCAGCAGGTTGCCGAATCCGAAGCGCCGCAATTGGCCAATCGGGGAGCCCTCGCCCTTGAGCGCCACGGTCAGGTCGGGCCGTGTCGCCCGTAGCGCCGGGACCAGTCCAAAGACCACTCCGGTAAGCGCGGAAAGAGCCATCGAGAACAGCATCACCCGATAATCCAGGGAGACCGAGAGATCGATGGGCAGCGAAAGCGGAATCCGAGACCTCCCAATGGCTCCAGCGCCGAGATGCGCGACGGCGTAGCCGGCGGCGCCGCCGAGCAGGGCTAGCATTGCGCTTTCGGTGAGGAGTTGCCGAACGAGGCGGCTCCGCCCCGCACCAATCGCAAGCCGGGTAGCAATTTCTTTCTGTCGCGCCGACGCCCGGGCCAGGAGCAGGTTGGCGATATTCGCACAGGCCGTGCCTAGCAGCAGGATCGCGACAAGGAGCAACATGAGGAAGAACATCGCCGCCATCTTCCGAATCCCGGGATTGAGCTGCCCGGCGCGCTCGACACGAAATACGCGGTCTTTGTTGGTGACGGGATAGGCGGCCCTGAGGCGTTCGCCGATCACGTTCACCTCAGAGGCCGCAGCCTCCCCGTTCACGCCGGCGCGGAGCCTCCCCACGGACATCAACCATTGGCTCCCGCGGTCCCGAAGGCGGTCGCCGCCCACGCCGACCTCCGCCAGCGCGTCCAGCATGGAGAAGGGCAGCCAGAAGTCCGAAAAGAACATCGTTTCCGTTCCTCGAAAGCCCGGGCCCGTAACGCCAATCACGATTACCTTTCGGCGGTTCAACTCGATGCTTCGCCCAACGATCGTCCTGTCGGAGCCAAAACGCGAGCGCCATAGCTGGTAACTCAGTACCACCACCGGCGATTCCCCTTTTCTGTCATCCCTGGTTGCATCGAATCCGCGCCCAAGCACAAACGCCGGACGTACCACCTCGAAGTAGTTCGCCGTCGCCACCGAACCCCAGTACCTCTGCGGTTCTCCACCGCCGGAAATGACGGCCGGCATGAACTGGAAGCAGGCCGCGATTCCCTGGAAGGAGCGCCCCTGCCGGAGATCTTCAAGTTCGGGATACGACATGCTCTGGCCGGCCTTGCCACTGCGCAGATTCTTGGGGGAGATGCTCATCAGGCGCGACGGGTCTTCGACGCGCAGTTGTCGAAACAGCGCGAAATTAGCGATGCCGAAAATCATCGAGCACGCGCCGATTCCGAGCGCCGCCGAAATCACTGCGACGGCGGCGAAGCTGGGTTGCTTCCGGAGCGTCCGCAGGGCAAAGACCGCGTCCTGGATAAGGTCGTTCACCCAGCGGGCTATCCACGTTTGACGCGAGTCTTCTTGCTGTAGGGTGGGGTTGCCAAAGCGGCGCCGCGCGGCGCCACGAGCTTCGGATTCCGTCATACCGTCCTCCATCAGGTCCTGCACCATCATCTTGAAATGGATTTCCATCTCTTCGCGCAAAAGCCGGGCGCGCTCGTGGCTACGCATCCAGTAGCGGAGCCGCCTTTGCCAGCGCCGTAACATCACGCCATCCCCATCACGCGCGCGATGGCGCCCGTCATCCGGCGATATCGAGCCGTTTCGGAAGCGAGAGCCTTGCGGCCGGTGGGAGTGAGGCTGTAGAAGCGCGCTCGCCGGTTGTTCGAGGAAACTCCCCACTCGGCATCGACCCGGCCATTGAGTTCGAGCCGCTGAAGGGCGGGGTAGAGAGATCCTTCCTCCACCTCCACGACGTCATCGGAAAACTGTTTGAGCGATTGGGCAATCGCATAGCCGTGGAGGGTCCCTCGGGTCAACGTCTTGAGGACCATCATGTCGAGCGTGCCGGGCAACAGATCGTTCTTTCCCATAGACAATCTGAGTATACGCCACTACGCAGGAAGAAGTTCCCCAAAAAAGCGGATGCGAATACTGGTTGCGAAAAAAGCCGAAATCGAAACGGCGAGTGAGGAGTAGTTCTCCTTGCGCTTGCGTGGTATTACGGTTGCGACCTCGTGACCGCCGATGAGAGCTTCTATCGCGCGGTTCGTGCACAATTGCCGTGCGTCAAGCTGCTGCGCGACCTCGCTCCCGGTAGGCAGTGACGCTACGCGCGCCTCCCGCTATACTGAAATTCGTGGCGCGGCTGAACTGGAAGAGCACGGCTTCGTATGTCGCCCTGCTGGCGGCCGCGTTGGTCGTGGCCGTGGTGGGGAGCTGGATGTTCGGGGCGCAGCTCGACAACTACGCCTACGACTACATGTTCCGGCTCTATCGGCCCCCGCCGTGGCAGCCGCAGTCGGTGCTACTGGCCATCGACGAGCGGACTCTCTCCTCCGTCCGGGGCGGCATCCACGCCATCCGCCAGCCTCTGGCCGCGGCCTTGCGCCTGATCGCGCCAGCTACGCCCAAGGCCGTGGCCGTCGATGTGATCCTCGCGGAAAGAAGCCAGGACCCGGCCGTGGATACGGCGCTCGCCCAGGCTTTCCAGGCGACGCCGAACCTGGTGCTCTCCTGCGAGCTGATCGACGACGGCCGCCAGTGGGAGGACCCGCTGGAGGAGTTCCGGCGCGGCGCGGCGCTGGGGCACGTCTACGCCGATCCGGACAAGAACGACACCGTCACGCGTGTCATTCCCCTGGAGAAACGCTCCGGCCACCTGCGGCGGTGGGCACTGTCGCTGGAGGCATTCCGTTTGAGCCGCGCCGCGTCCATTATCGAATCTCCCACCGATCTTCAAGTCGGCAGCACCGTCATTCCGGTGCGCGGCGATGGCCGGTCCATGCGCGTGCGGTTCATTCCGTCGAACATGCTGCCTATCCCCAGCGTATCCATGAAAGACCTGCTCGACGATCCCACCCTGGCGACGAAATTCACCGGCAAAGTGGTGTTTGTAGGAGTCACCGCCATCACCGAGGTTCGCGACCGCCTCCTGACTCCCAACGCGTTCAGCCGCCAGACCAGCGGGATCGAGATCAACGCCCAGGCGTTCGAGACCATGGCGCAGGGCCTCTTCATCACGGATGTTTCCGACTTCTGGGTGCTGCTCTTCAGCCTCGGCCTGGCGGTGGCGGCGGGCCTGGCCTTCCGCTACCTGCCGGGGTGGCAGGCATACGCCGCCAGCGTGCTGATTCTGGCGGCCGCCGGGGTGGCGCCTTACGTCTTTTTCACCCATCGGAGCGTCCTTTCTTTTTCGACGCCGGCATCCGCGGCGGTGCTCGGAACCATGACGGCAGCCGCTTACTATCATCTTGTGGTGCGTCGCAATCTACACATCGAGCAGGCCGCGCGCGCACGCTACCAGCAGGCCATGCACTTCGTCACGCATGAAATGCGCACGCCCCTTTCGGCCATCCAGGGCTCCAGCGAACTGATCTCGCGCTACGCCCTCACCGACGAGAAACGCAAGCAGATCGCGCTGCTCATCAATTCGGAATCCAAGCGCCTGGCCCGCATGGTCGAGATCTTTCTCAATGTGGAGCGGCTCTCCGCCGGGCAGATGGAGCTGAAGCGACAGCCCATCCCGGTGAAGGAGATGATGGACGTCTGCGTGGAGCGCGTGAAGCCGCTAGGCGAGCGCAAGCATATCGCCGTCACCCTGGAACCCATCGCCGAAGAACTGGAACTTACCGGCGATCGCGAGTTGATGGAGTACGCCTGCTACAATCTACTTACTAACGCAGTGAAATACTCCCCCCAGCGCACCGAAGTCAGAGTTTCCGGCTGGAGGGACGATGGCCACATCCGCATCGCCGTGGCGGACCAGGGCATTGGCATGGACCAGAAGGAAGTCAAGCAGGTCTTTCAGAAGTTCTACCGCACCAGGAAGGCGGAGGAATCCGGAGAAGCCGGCACGGGAATCGGGCTTTCCATCGTCCAACAGATCGTGGAACAGCACGGCGGGCGGATTGAAGTGACCAGCGAGCCGGGCGTTGGCTCGTGTTTCACGGTGGTAGTGCCAGTACAACATTAATGCAGAGAATACTGTTAGTAGAAGACGACCCGGCGCTTCAGTTCACCATACTGACGGCCCTGGAAGAAAAGGGGTACGCGGTGGACGGCGTGTCGACCACCGCCGAGGCCATCGAGCGTCTGGGCGGCGACGCCTATCCGATCGTGGTCTCCGACATCTACATCGACGAGCACACGGGCCTCGACGTTCTGGACGCCGCCAAGCGGAAAGATCCGCTCTGTTCGGTGATTTTGATGACCGGCCGCGGGACCATCGAGACGGTGATGGCCGCCACCCGCGGCGGCGTTTTCGCTTACATTGCCAAACCCTTCGAATTCGACGTGCTCTTCGACGCCATCGAGCGCGCCGAGGCCACGCGCGACGACCCGGGGCGCGAAGCCGAAGAAGAGGACTTGCCCGAAACGGAGATGATTGGCAGCTCGGCCGCCATGGTCGAGATTTACAATACCGTCGCGCGGGCCGCTCCCACCGACGCCAGCGTGATCGTCGAGGGCGAGACCGGCACCGGCAAAGAGCTGGTGGCGCGCATGATTCACCGCTACAGCCGCCGGGCCAGCCAGCCGTTCGTGCCGGTGGACTGCGCGTCGATTGCGCCGTCGCTGCTCGAAAGCGAGTTGTTCGGCGCCATGCGCGGCGCGTTCACCGGTGCCGACCGCGACCGCATCGGCGTCTTCGAAGCGGCCAACCGGGGCACCGTCTTCCTGGACGAAATCGGCGAAATCGAAATGAACTTCCAACTGGCGCTGCTGCGTTTTTTGGAAGGGCACGAGGTTCGCCCGGTCGGCGCGTCGCGATCCAAAGAGGTCGACGTGCGCGTGATTGCCGCCACCAATCGCGACCTCCAGCGCCTGGTGGACGAGAAGAAGTTCCGCGAAGACCTGTGGTACCGCCTGAACACCGTGCGCATCGTGTTGCCGCCCCTGCGCGAGCGGCGCAGCGACATTCCGCTGCTGGCCCGGTTCTACATTAACAAGTACAACGCGCGCTACAACCGCGATGTGAAGCTGATGGATTCCGGCGTCAAGGCGCTTCAGGATTACACCTGGCCCGGCAACGTGCGCCAGTTGCAGCATGTGATGGAGCGCCTCACGATCCTGGCGGACCGCGTGGATTTGGATTCGGTGCACGATGCCCTGACCAGCGGGGAATCGCGCGAAAGGCCAGTCGAGACGCTGGCCGACGCCGAAGAGGACCAGATCCGCCGCGTCCTGGCCGCCACCGGCGGCAACAAGAGCAAGGCCGCGCAAATTCTAGGCATCGAGCGCAAGACCCTTTACCGCAAGCTGGAGCGCATGAAGCTGTAGCGCCCGGGGGGTATCATTGGAAGGGGTATTCTCCATGCGGTTCGAGCGAATCACGGTTAACCCCGAGGTGGCTACAGGTAAGCCCTGCATCCGCGACCTCCGCTTCCCAGTGTCGCGGCTGCTCGGTCTGCTGGCGGCCCGGGAAAGCAGGGAGTCGATTTTGAGCGCCTATCCCTACCTGGAGGCGGCGGATATCGATGAGGCCCTGCGCTACGCCGCCAGCCTTTCGGAAGATGAGACCGTTGAGCTGAGCCGGTGAAGTTCCTGGTCGATATGCCTCTGTCGCCGGACTGGCGCAGTGCCTGCGGGCCGAAGGCCACGACGCCGTGCACGCCAATGAACTCTCCATGTACCAAAGCCCGGACTCGGCGATCCTTCAATCGGCAGCCGGCGCTGGCCGCGTCATCATTACGGCAGACCTGGATTTCCCGAGACTTCTGGCCGCGCTGGGTTCAACCGGACCGGGGCTGATCCTGCTGCGCGGCGGGAACTATAGCGAGGCCGAGAGCCGGGATTGTGTGCGGCGCGTGCTGATGTCGATTGCGCACGCGGAACTATCCGAGTCCATCGTCGTGGTCGACAGTGAAAGAATCCGGCGGCGTTGGCTTCCTGTGTGAGTCGGCTGCTCCTGGGGAGCGCCGAGCGCCGGCTATGCCTGATTACGACGCAGGCCGCTGACTGCAAGAAGCTGTAACCGCCCTCTCTGTGTCAGTTGCCACTCGGGCCATGACCCAGGGAATGACGGGTTTACACTTTCAATTGTAATGACGTCGACCAAGCCAAGTCCCAGGAATTGCCGCTGAATGTCGACGATCAGGTGTCTCAAGTCTTTGGATGCTACAACCGTCGCTGGGTGTTTGGTCGCGATGGCAAGCCATCCTTTGGCTTCTGGAAAGCTGCCCGCTATCTGGAAGATGATCAGCCCCGCCACACGCTGTTGCACAATCGTCGAATGCACTCGTGGCTCCGCGTTGATGAATATTGCAGCCAGCAGATCATTCCAAGTCGTGCTAAAGTCGAAATCTTCTGCCGGTGGGTCCTCATGTACCACGTCGGGGTTATTCTGGGAAGATCCTGGCGGTGGACTAATCGCAACCAGGCCCAGGGTCCACATTGCCGTGTCATCTCCTTGCGCGAACGGCGCTGTCGGGTCCGCGCTTAGCTTGGCGTTCTCCGCCTCGAGTTCCATAACCCGCTTCTGCAAGCGCGTCACGTCCTCCAGGTCCTCCAGCCGGCGCGCGTTCTTTGCCCGGACCCAGCCCTCTTTCGGCTGGAACTGGAATGCATGCACCAGCGCTTGTATCACGAGAGACTTCAATCCCTCAGGGCTGTCGTAGAACTTCACGAGTTTGTTGCGTTTCACCTTCTCATGGAAGGCCTCCAGGTTATGTCTTCTGTCTGGTTCTTGCTCAAGTTGGCGTCCTTTCAGGCCCAAGAGATCGCGCCGGAGGAAGCTCATGACGTATTTCTTCAAGCTGAGCGCATACTCGTACTCCTTCTCCGTGAAGCTTCGACCATCCTCAGCGAGAGATCCGTACTTCCCAGCAGTGATGACAATGTAGTAGTCGGAGGACTCAATCTCCCGCTGTATGAAGGCCCACTGCTCTTCGTTGGCAGAAGGGAAAAGCTCCATCCCCGCGGGGAAGGCCTTCATTTCCAGAACTGCCTGAAGCACCTTCTGGCGTTCTTCTTGGAGGTCGTCAAACGTTGAGCTCACGAAAACCTGGTACCGGCGGTCGTCCGATCCGATCATGCGTTCATCCTCCGCTTTTCACTCCGCTCCCCGGAACTCCAGCACCACTAGCGTGATGTCGTCCGATTGCGAGGCGCCTTCGGTGAACTCCGCTACCGCTTGCTGAATGGCGTCGTGAAGAGACTGGCACGAGGCGGCGGCATGGGCGGCGACAATCTCGCGCAGGCGTCTCTTGCCGAAGAACTCGCCGGTGGCATTCTGCGCTTCGGTTACGCCGTCCGTGTAAATGACCACCTTGTCGCCGGGCGCCAGCCGCTCCTCGGCCACTCCGAACTCGGCCGCTTCCATCAGTCCGACTGGCATGCCGGTGGCTTCCAGCGTCTGTAGTTCGCCGCCCGCCCGCACTACGATCGGCGGGCAGTGGGCGGCGTTCACGTAGCTGAGGCGTCCGTCGATCTCCAGCAGGGCATAGAACACCGTGGCGTACTTCTCGCCGCCGGTGCGGTCCATCAGGAACCGGTTCAACCTTTCCATGCGCGGGCCCATGGCCTCCGGGTATTCGGATGCTGTAATGAGAGCGCCTTGCAGCAGCGAGGCCAGTAGCGCGGAGCCTACGCCCTTTCCCGAAACGTCCGCCACCACGGCGCACCAGCAATGCTGGTTCACCGGCGTCACGTCGAAGTAGTCGCCACCCACTTCGTGCGACGCCACGCTGCTTCCGCTGGCCCGCAGCCATCCCCCGGATGGCAGTTTTCCGGGCAGCAGGCTCTGCTGGATGGTCCGCGCCAGGTGCAGCTCTTCCTCCAGTTGCCGCTTGGTGCGCTCCTCCTCCAGCAGACGCGCATTTTCGAGCACCGTGGATGCCTCGATGGCCAGCGTCTGCAGCAGTTCGCGGTTGCCGCCCGCCAGGTCGGCCGCTACCAGGCGCGAGTCCATGTAGAGCACGCCCACGGTTTCGCTGCCCGTCGAGAGGACGCTGGTGGCTTCGCCCTGGCCCGTCCGTATGCGCACCAGGGGGACGCAGATCACGCTGCGCAGATCGAGGTCGGCGATGCTCGACTGGGGTCGAGTCTCGCCTTCGCCCAGCGGATCGAAATTCATGGAGAGCAGCTCCCGCCGGCGTTCCAGCGCGCGGTGGATCACCTCGCGCGGCACCCGCAGGTCGCTCGCATGCAGATGCCCGCCCCGCCGGTGACGGGCGATGCGTGTCTCCAGGCCGCCGCCGGCGCGCAGCATCAGGAAGCCGCGCTCGGCCCCCGTGATGGCCAGAGCCGTGTCCACCACCGAGGCCAGCACGTCGTCCACCGAGAAGGAGCTTTGCACGGTGCGCGCCAGGTCCAGAATGGCGCGCAACTTGGCCAGGTTGCCTCCGGGCCCAGAGGGCACCCCGTGTGGTGCGGCGGAACCTACCTGCTCCATGAGCTGCTTCAGCTCGGCGCCGTCCAGCGCAAAGACGAGCTGGTAGGAATCCTGCGCGCCGAATTCGATCTTGTCGGAATTCCGCAGCGCCTGGCGGGTGATGCGCTTCCCATTCACGTAGGAGCCGTGAAGGCTGCCGCAATCCTCGATGGCGTACTGGCCGTTCTCCTCCACGATGCGCGCGTGCGTGCGGGAGACCCGGCTGTCGCGGACGATCAGGTCGCTCTCGGGCTGTCGCCCGATGCGGAATGGCAGCGGAGCGATGGCCACCCGCGTGCGGTGCCCGTTGGGGTCGATCACCACCAGCGACGCCGGTTCCATTTCCATTCAGGTGCGCCGGGCCCGGAGGGCGCCCCGCGCACGCCGGGCGGGGGGCTCGGGTGGCTCAATGGGAAGAAGCCGCATCTCTTCCAGTTCGCGCGCGCGCAGCGTCTGGCAGTGCGCGCAATACCCGCCCACTTCCGTCCGCGCCAGCACCACCTGGAAGCCGAAGTGGCTTTCGATCTGCTTCCGCAGGCGCTGCAGCGGCTCCCCGAAAAACTCCTCCACGCGGCCGCAGCGCAGGCAGATGGCGTGCGCGTGCTCCTGCTTCAGGCGGGTCTCGTAGTAGTGCTGGTCGCCCCCGTAGTGCATCAGGTCCAGCTCATCCACCAAGCCGCCGGTCTTGAGCATTTTGAGGGTGCGGTACACCGTGACGCGGTTGATCTTGGGGTCTTTTTCCTTGGCCAGCTCGTACAACCGCTCGGCGTCCAGATGCGCGCCGGTCTTGTCGATCAAGCCCAGCAGAATCTGGCGCTGGCGGGTGAGGCGGACGCCTCGCTCCTTCAACGATCTCTGAATCGCGTCGAGGGTCATATCGCCAGGGCGGACTTCCCAATTCTAGCAAAGCGGCCGCGCCGGGCTGTAAACTGATCGTATGGTGGGGATCCTGCTGCTGGGTCTTCTGTTGGCCGCGCCCAGCCCGCCGGCGAAGATCGCGATCGATTATCCCGAGGAAGGGTCGATTTTCCCGCCCGAGATCACGCCTCCCACGTTCCTTTGGCGCGACAGCGGGAAGGGCGTCTCCTTCTGGCGGATCGACGTCTCGTTCGGCGCTGGTCCGGCGACCATCCACGCCACCTCCAAGGGCGAGCGCCCGCGCATCGGCAAGCTCGATCCGGATTGCGTCGCCGATACCAACCAGCCGCCGCCCCGACTGGCGGCGCATTCCTGGACGCCCGACGCGGTGACGTGGCAGGCTATCAAGAGGCGGTCAGTGGCGAGCGCCGCCACTGTCGTCATCACTGGCTTTCGTGCCGAGCGGGCCGTTTCCGTTGGAAGGGTCTCCATTCGCACTTCCCGGGACGCGGTGGGCGCGCCCATCTTCTATCGCGACGTGCCGCTGATGCCCTCGGAGCTGGAGAAGGGCGTCATCAAGCCCCTGGCCGCGGAGGCCATTCCGCTGGTCGCCTGGAGGGTCCGCAACGTGGGCGAAGCCCGCAGCCGGGTGGTGATGGACAACCTGCCGGTGTGCGCCAACTGCCATTCGTTCTCCGCCAACGGCAAGACCATGGGAATGGATCTGGATGGCCTGCAAGGCAACCGGGGCATGTACATCCTGGCGCCGGTTGCGCCCGAGATGGCCGTCCGCAAGCAGGACGTGATTCAGTGGAGCTCGCCCGAAGGCAAGCTGAAGGGCAGCGTCCGCATCGGCTTCATGTCGCAGGTCTCGCCGGACGGGCGGTACGTGGTCACCACCGTCAACCCGGCGGGGATGCCGGCCGCTTCCGCGGAGCCTCCCAGCAATTACTACGTGGCCAATTTCAAGGACTACCGCTTCCTCCAGGTGTTCTATCCCACGCGCGGAATCCTGAGCTGGTACAGCCGCCAAGCGGGAGTGCTGCGGCCGCTCCCCGGCGCCGACGATCCGCGCTTTGTGCAGATGGGCGCCGTGTGGAGTCCCGACGGCCGCTACCTGGTATTTGCGCGCGCTCAGGCCACCGACCCCAACCCGCCGGGCGTGCCGCCGGCGAAATTCTCCAACGATCCCCATGAGCTTCGAATCGCCTACGACCTCTACCGCATTCCGTTTCGCGACGGTGAAGGAGGCAAGCCGGAACCCATCGCCGGCGCCTCGCGCAACGGCATGAGCAATACGTTTCCCAAGGTGTCGCCGGATGGCCGGTGGATCGTGTTCGTCCAGTGCCGCAACGGGGAGCTGATGCGCCCCGACAGCCAGTTGTATATCGTTCCCGTGGAGGGCGGGCAGGCGCGCCGTATGCGGGCGAACACGCCTCTCATGAATTCGTGGCACAGCTTTTCGCCCAATGGCCGCTGGCTGGTGTTCTCGTCCAAGGCCCGGTCGCCGTACACCCAGATGTACCTCACCCACATCGACGCCGATGGCAACGACAGCCCGGCCATACTTATCGACAACTCGACCGCCGCCAACCGCGCCGTGAACATCCCGGAATTTGTCAACGTCCCGCCCGATGGCTTGCGGCAAATTGGCGGCCCCGCGATCGACTATTACAAGCTGTACAACAGCGCCGCGTATTTGCAGAAAAACGGGCGATACCAGGAGTCCGCCGCCAAGTGGAGGCAAGTCCTGGAGTTGAGCCCCGATGACGAAACTGCGCAGCGCAGCCTGGGAAGCGTACTGCTCATGACCGGCCACGGAGAAGAATCCGCGGCGCATTTTGAGAAAGCCTCCGAGATCAAGCTGCGCGCGGCGACGGAGGCCGACCCCGCCTTCGCGCGGGCGTTCAACGATCTCGGCGTGCTGCTGGTCGAAACCGGGCGCGTCGAGGAAGCCGTGGGCCAATTCGAGAAGGCCGCCGAGTTGAAGCCGGAGTTCGCCGCCGCGCGCGCTAACCTGGGTGGCGCGCTGGCCAAACTGGGCAGGCTGGATGAGGCGCTGGTCCAACTGCGCCAGGCGCTCGAATTGGACCCCCGAAATGCGCCCGCGCACTACCATCTGGGGCTGGTTTCGATGCGGCGGGGAGACGCCAAGAGAGCCATCGGGGAATGGCGCAGCGCGATTGATCTCGACCCGAAATACGCCGAGGCCCACGTCAGCCTGGGCGACGCGCTCGAGGCGCAGGGCCGCACGGCAGAGGCCCTGGCGCACTGGCGCGATGGTATCGGGTTGCAGCCCCACAACCCAGCGGCGCTGCGGCGCGTGGCCTGGGCCCTGGCCACCTCGCCCGATGCGTCCATCCGCGACGGCGTCGAGGCAGTCGCATTCGCCGTGCGGGCGCTCCAACTCTCCGGTGGAAAGGACGCGCAAGCGCTGGACACGCTGGCCGCCGCCTACGCCGAGAAAGGCCAGTTCGCCGATGCGGCGCTGACGGCGCGCCGTGCGCAGACTCTGGCAACGCAGCAGAACCTCCCCGCGCTGGCCCACGACATTGCCGTCAGGCTTGGGTTATACGAAGCCGGTCAGCCGTTCCGCGACCGCCGATAGGTCATTAAGCCCAGGACGCCAAGCCCCGGCAGCAGCAGGAACAGCGTGCCCGGCTCCGGGGTGCTGGAGTTGCCATAGCCGAGATTTCCCGTCGTCGAGTCAAAGCTCACCGCAGTGGGCGGCAGATTCGTCCCCTCCAGTGCGAAGGAATCTCCAGAACCAGTGAAGATGCCGCCGTAGTGCCCCCAGAAATCCGAACCATGGCTGAGTGTGAAGAAGGTATCGATGTTGAACAGCCCATCGGCCGAGAAAGCCGACGGGTTGGCGCCGCCGACGAAATCGAACAGAATATTGGCGCTTCCGATATCGATGTTCGTGCCGGGCTCGAACTCCAGAGTGCTTTCCTCAAATCCGCCGTGTCCATCCGGGCCGATGTCAAAAACGATCTCGCCGCCAGTCTGCGAGTAGGCGCCGGTGGAGATCCGCAACTGGTCGCCCGCCGCGTTGCCGACCTGCAAGGTGCTCCCGTTGAGGGTAACGGTATCCGCCACCACGGTACCCGCGCCGCCGAACGTGCCGCCCTCGATATCGATCGTCGGTGGGTCCAGGGTGCCACCATTGAGATTTGTCACGGCGGTCGTGGCAAGTTGCGCATAGTTGCCAACGACGGTCATAATGGCGCTCGCCCCATCGATCGTCACGGTGCCGGAATTGTTCGCGTCGCCCGCGATTAATACGGTGCCGTAATCGGTGAAGGTGCCGCCGCCCGAAATGTTGAGTGTGTCCTGGGTGAAGGCGCCGCTGGCTTCGACTATCGTCGATCCCCCAAACTGGTTGTAGATTCCGCTGCCGCTGGGGGTGTCGATAGTGCCGTAGTCATCCACCGTGGCGCTGTTGTTCAGAGTCCCGTCGTTGTGCAGGGTTCCGTAATTGGCCAGGATGGAGCCACTCTCGTTGGAAAGCAGGGCGCCATTCACGTTGTTCACCGTCGAAGTGGCGCCATTCATTAGGGTTGCGCCGTTCCGGTTGACGAACACGGTGCCCGCGTCGGTATTGGTCAGCGTCGCGCCATTGGTGTTGTCGATAATGCTGGCGTCGTTGGTAATCGCCCCGGCCTCGATGTTGTTCAGCGCGCTGGCGTCATTGGTCAACGTCGCACCGAGTTCGTTCACGAAAAACGTTGTGTTGGCGAGACCACCCCCGTCATTGGTCAGCGTCGCGCCGCTCTGGTTGAGAAACGTCGTGCCGGCGCCAGTATTGACCAGCAACCCGCCGGTCTGGTTCAACACCGTACCACCCTCGTTGGTGAACGTCGCGGCATTCTGGTTACTCAGAGCCGCGCCGCTCCGGTTGGCGATCGTCGCACGGTTCTGGTTGAAAAAGCTCGTGCCCCCGCCGTCATTGCTCAGTTGTGCGCGGTTCTGGTTGAAGAGGTTTGTGCTCGGCCCTGAATTCGTGAACGTCGCGCCGGCCTCATTCTTGATGAACGTTCCGGACTGGGCGTTTGTCGTGTTATCGTTGGTCAGCGTTGCGCCGCCCTGGTTGTAGAAGTTCGTGCCCACGCCGGCATTGTTCAGGTAACCGCCATTCTGGTTCCAGAAGTTTGTGCTCGTGCCGGTGTTGGTGATGGTCGCGCCTTGACCGTAGCCCGCTTCACCGTTGTTCAGCGTACTGTTATCGTTGGTGACGGTCGCGCCGTTCTGGTTCGAGAGGTGCGTGGCCGCGCTGCCGTCGGTCATATTGTACAGGGTCGCGCGGTTCTGGTTTTGGAGGGTCGTGCCCAGGCCGTCGTTGGCGATCGTCCCGCCGGTAAAGTTGCCAAGGGTCGCGGCGGTATTGTTCAGTGTCGCGCCAGCCAGGTTCTCCAGCGTGCTGAAGTTGCGCAGTTGACCGTAGTTCTGGTTTTGGAGGGTCGTGTCCACGCCGGTGTTGGTCAGCGTCGCGCCATTCTGGTTGTTCAGAAAAACGTTGTCGTTAGTCAGCGTCGCGCCATTCTGGTTGAAGAGGTGCGTGCCCGTGCCATCGTTGGTCAGACCCAGATCCGTGCACCCGGGCGCAGAGCAGCCTTGGCCGACGTTGAGCATGCTTGTGCCGGTGCCGTCATTGGTGAGCGTCGCCCCGTGGAGGTTGTGCAGGGTGCTGTAGGAGTTGGTCAACGTACTGCCGCTCAGGTTTAAGAGGCTGGTTCCTGTGCCGCTATTGTTGAAAGTCAAGGGGAGCGTGTTGCCACCGAAAGAGCCGGCGTAGATGAACATCCGACCGCCGTTCTGGTTGGTCAGAGTCGCCCCGATCGGGTTGTTCAACGTCACAAGGCTGTACGAGGTGTAGGCCCCGTCTACGATGAAAGTGCCCTCATTGGTCAGAGTCTGGTAACTGCCCGTCCCGCCGTTTCGGAACTGGAGGTCGGCGCCGGAATTATTGACGATCGCAGCAGCGCCCAGTTGCCCACCTTCCACAATGTAACCTTCCACACCCAAACCGGACGAATTGGCCGCGAGTGTCAGCGCGCCAGTCACTGTGTTGGAGCCGCCGTTCTGCACGACAAAGCCGTTCGTGCCGATGGTTTCGCTGCCCGAGGTCAGGTTCGTACCGGTGGGCAGGGTCAACGTCACAAAGCCCTGGCCGACTGCGCCGACGGCGAGATTACTCAGGCTAAGGGCGCCGGCGTCGAAATTCATCTGCGCGACGGTCTGGCTTGAGGTCAGGTTGAGATCTACGCTGTCCCCGTTTGCCGGTGCGTTGGGTAACCAATTGACGGCGGCGCTCCAGTACAGAGTGGGGAGCGGGTACGTAGAGCTAGAGCTAGCCTCCGCCTGGTTGAAACCGATCGTACCAGCGCGCGCTGCGCTGGGCGCCAGGCAAAGCCAAAGCGCCAGCAAAGAACCAAGCACGACAGGCACGAATCCGAAGCGTTTCCTCTGGGCCATTACACGTCCTCCCTCTCCCGTGTATAATCGGGAGTCAGGTATCCGCAACTCGATTTTCTATCATGAAACCGCGGATCATGCCGAGAAGTCCTCAAGCGCCCTCTCAATTTGTTCTCAATTAATTCTCAAGGCCCTATATGAGTTTGGAAATCAATGACTTGTACCGATTCGAAGGGTTCGAGGTGGACCCCGCGAATCGCACCCTGACGGGCGGCGGCAAGCCGATTTCCATCCCCGCGCGGGCCTTCGATCTATTGCTTTTCATGGCCGGCAATTCCCAACGGCTGTTGACCAAGGAAGAACTGATGCAAGCCGTCTGGGGGAACGCCGCCGTGGAAGAAGGCAATCTGACCCAGAGCGTCTTCCTGCTGCGAAAAGCCCTGTCGGCGAACCCGCCCACGGATCGTCCACTCATCGTTACGGTTCCCGGACACGGATACAGATTCGCGGCGCGGGTGGAGCAGGTCGACGGTTCAAGGGATCGGACCCACCTGAAGGTGGAGGTGGCTGAAAAGCCTCGCACGAAGTGGAGCCGCGTAGCCTCCAACCGATGGTTCCTCGCGGGGGCAGCCGTTATCGCCATGGCAAGCGTGGCCCTGCTCCTGGGCATATCGCGCCGGCAGGCGACCGGGGCGATGCCCGTGCCCCATCCGGTGACTACCAACTCAGCCGAGGATCCCGTGATCGCGGCGTCCCTCTCGCCGGATGGCAGATATCTGGCTTACGCCGACGATCGATTCATCACCCTGCGGACTCTCAGGACCGCCGAAACCCGTGCCATCCCGGTGGGGGCGGGTGTCAGGCCCATGAAGGTTGCCTGGTACCCCGACGGGACCAGGCTGTTGGTCGGTGAAAGAGCCAACGATGCGTCCAGCATTCGCGTGTTTTCCATCTTGAGCGGCAAGCTGAGCCTGCTGCGCGAAGACGCCGCCAGTCCCTTGGCGTCCCCGGACGGTAACCGCGTCTTCTGCGCGGACGGGACCTATCGGGAGTTATGGTTGATGGACGCCAATGGCGAGAACCCACGGCGAATCCTGACGGCGTTGCCACCCGAGCACGTCTACCCGCTGTTCTGGTCGCCCGACGGGATGCGGGTGTGGTTCGCGCGGGTCCACTGGGACAAAAACGCCGACCTCATCACGCTGGAAACCCGCGACCTGAACGGCGCCCGCGGAACCGTGGTGCTCTCCGACAACCGCACCTCGGCTTTCTGTCTGTTGCCGCCCGGAAGGCTGATTTACGCCGTAGTGGAGGCGGCCTCTCAGAAATTCACCAACCTCTGGGAAATGGCCGTGGATCCGGCCGAGGGAAGGCCGCGAGGCCCGGCGCGCAGGCTTACAAATTGGGCGAATTTCAGCATTTCGGGGCTTTCAGCCACCGCCGATGGCAGGCATGTGGCCCTCACCAATGGAACCTGGCAGGCCGACGTGTATGTAGGGGATCTGCGGGCCGGCGGGGCCGAACTCGCCAACCCCCGGCGTTTGACCCTGGATCAGAGCGACGCCTTGCCGGCATTCTGGACGCCGGACGACCGTGCGGTGGTGTTCGAATCCAATCGCAACGGCAGGTCCCAGATTTTCCGGCAGCGCCTCGATCAGACCGTTCCCGAATTGCTCAGCATGGATTCCGAAGAGGACCAGTGCCCCAGGTTCGGCGGGGAGTGGATCTACTTCTTCTCGTTGCCGCTGGGACGGCGGCTGGCTTCCGACGAACCCAACCACATCCGCCGCATACCGATGGCCGGAGGGGCCTCCAGCGAGGTGCTCGCCGGCGTGGGCATCGATATGAGTTGTGCCGCCAGGCGGCCGGACACGTGTGTGGTTTCCCGGCTCACGGGGAAGACCCTCGCCTTCTACCGCTTCGATCCAGCCAGAGGACCAGGCGCCGAGATCGGCCGGATGGAATTCGATTCGCCCTCGAGGCCCGATTGGGAAGTCTCGCCGGACGGATCGGAAGTCGCGGCCGTCGATTCGCGAGGGCAGGGAAATCGGATTCGCCGCATCCCGCTTGGTGGCGGGCATTCTTCGGAGGTTGAACTGCCGGGCCGCAAAGGGCTGGCAAATCTTTTCTGGGCCGCCGACGGGAAGGGATGGTTTGTCGCCAGCCAGGCGCCCACGGGCGAGTATCTGCTGCACGTGAATCCGCAAGGAGATTGCCAGGTGCTCTTCGAACAACCCGACGCCGGGCGGGTCACCTGGGGAATTCCCTCGTACGACGGGAAGCAGCTTGCCTGGCTGCGATGGATTTCCTCTAAGAACGTGTGGATGATCGACGGCTTCTGACGTCGCCGCGGACGCGCCGTGTGAAGCAGCGGCCTACTTCGTAAACGCCATCCCCGCGAAACTCACCACGCTGCGGTCGTCGATGTTCCATTGCTCGTATCGCAGCAATTCGCCTCGCGCTTTCGGAGCCGTCTTCAGGAACGTGTAGAAGGGCGCCGAGCCGCACCACTTCAGATCGTCGTCGTCCTGATTCTCGCGCACCAGATCCCAAAACCCCGCCGCGTCGGAAGCCGCGATTCGCGCGATGCGCTCTTCGTCGCGCTCGCCCACCTCGCGCATGATGCCCTGGCCGGCCACCGCCGTGAACTCGTCCTGGTAACGCGCTCCCATGTGCGCCATGTCCACGCCCAGAATCCAGAACAGACGGTCGCCTTCGCGCTCGCGCAATTCGCCCAGCGCCTCCATGAAGCGCTTGACTTGCTCGTCATCCTCGGGCCGCCCGCCTCTCGAAGAGCTGCGCGCGAAGGGCCCGCACAAAATGGGCAGAATCCGCACATCCGGCCCCAGCGCGTGCTGCAGGAAGATCAACTGCAATTCGACGGTGTGCTCGAAGGAGTGGCAGTAGTCCTCCATCTCGACGGCGTTGCCGCCGTGCGCGGCCAGCCAGTCCGTCAACGGCTGGTCGGTCTGGGCCTCCCCGAGCGGCGTCCGGAATCTCTTGCGGGTCAGCCCGAACTTTCCGGGCTCTCCCCAGTGCGAGGTGGCAAGAATCGCGAAGGTGCGCTGGCGATGCTCAGGCTTCAGTTGGCGGTAGGCCGCGCGGTACGACTGCCATCCGCCCTCCGGGCTGACGTGCGGAGCCGCAATCGCGAACAGATCGCCATCGGCGGCCGCCGCGTCGCCGGCTTCCTCCGCCATGTACCGCGACATGGTCTGGCGCAGTTCGTCGGGCTGGGCCGGATACGCTCCGCCCGCGTGGGCCGGCTCGCGCACCGCCATCTCGGTGAACTCGCGGCGCCGCTCGGCTTCCATCCGCGTGAAATTCTCGTCCTCCAGGAACCCCGCGCCGCTCAGCGTCTCCACCAGGTTCTGCGCGATCTCTCCCACTTCCAGACTGCCGGTGATGCGCACCAGCGCCGCCCGCAGGTCCAGCTCCGTCTGCAGCCCGTCGAAACACTGGAGGCACTCCACCAGCACGGGCGGAATGATCAACATGGCATCGGAGAACCGGTACGGATCGCGAATGAAGAGCCCCGGGTGCTCGGGCGAGGGCGAGGGCATGAAATCCAGGGTCGGGCGCAGTCGGGGAAGTGGTAGGGACAAGTCCTATCGTAGCGCAGTAGCACACAGATTCCGGTATTTCCTCAGCAGCTCGTAGATCACCACTCCGCCTGCCGTGGCGACGTTCAACGAGTGCTTGCTTCCCAGCATCGGAATCCGCACGTGTGTGTCGCACAGCGCCGAAATCTCCGGCCCGATCCCCTCCACTTCATGGCCGAAGACAATGCACACCGGAAAACGCGGCGCCCAATCGAACAGGTCCACCGCGTGGATCGTAGTTTCAACCGCCGCGATTTCGGTTCCCCGCTCCCTCAGGCTTCGCAGCAACGCGGCTGGCTCCCGGGTGTGCTCCCAGGGCACCGATTGCTCCGCCCCCAAGGCCGTCTTCGCAATGGCCCGCTGGGGAGGATGGCCCGTGATTCCACCCAGATACATCCGTTCGACGCGCGCGGCGTCGGCGGTGCGGAAGAACGCTCCGACGTTGTACAGGCTGCGGACGTTGTCGAGCATCACCGAAACCGGCAGCGTGGCAATGCGGTCGTACAGCGCGCCCATGCCGGTGACCTGAAATGGAACCCGATCCATGATGTTAAACTAATACTTTTCATGGGTATGCTGTCGATCGTCATCCCGATTCACAACGAGGAGCACTCCATCCTGCCGCTCTACGACCGTCTCACGGCCGTGCTGGAGCAGTTGAAGCGGCCCTATGAAATCCTGTTTGTGGACGACGCCTCCAATGACCGCAGCTTCGAGTTGCTGGCCAACCTGGTGGAAACCGACGGCCACTTGAAAGTCGTCCGCTTGCGCCGCAACTTCGGGCAGACGGCGGCCTTGTCGGCGGGCTTCCATGAAGCCAAGGGCGACGTAATCGTGGCCATGGACGGCGACCTGCAGCACGCGCCAGAGGACATCCCGGCGTTGCTGGGGAAGATCGACGAGGGCTTTGACATTGCCAGCGGGTGGCGCAAGCATCGCGTGGACAACGCCCTCAGCCGCAAGCTGCCGTCCCGCATCGCCAACTGGCTGATGGCCAAGGCCTCGGGCATCGACCTTCGGGATTTTGGCACCACCTTCAAAGCCTACCGGGCGGAAGTGCTGAAGGACGTCAACCTATACGGGGAGTTGCACCGCTTTATTCCCGCGCTGGCCAGTTTCTATGGGGCGCGCATTGCCGAGGTGCCCATTCGCAGTACTCGCCGCGTCTCCGGGGGGTCGCACTACGGCATCGGCCGCACTTTTCGGGTGATGTTCGATATCCTCACCATCAAGTTCATGCTGAAGTACTTCACCCGCCCCATGCATTTCTTCGGCTCGCTCGGTCTGGCCGGCACAACCCTCGGCGGCGGCATCATGGGCTACCTCGCCATCCAGAAGTTGCTGGGCTACGAAATCGTGGCCGCGCACGGCCCGCTCATGGTGGCCGGGGCCCTGTTGCTCCTGGCCGGCCTGATGATGTTCAGCACCGGGTTGATTGGCGAGATGATGATGCGGACCTATTTCGAAAGCCAGAATCGCCGCATCTACGCCGTGCGCCAGATCCTCACCCGCAAGCAGCACGGAGTGCCGGGCGGCGCGAAATAGGGCTACAGGTTCCTTCCCCTGCGCCAATGGTCCTCGAACAACCCCTTCATCGCCTCCCCCATCCCCTCGTGATCGAAAACTACCGCCGTCCACGCGGGACGGGTGATGACCGGGTCGAGCAGCGCGATCATGCCGTGCTGCGCATCGAAAAGGGCCAGTTTCATGGGAAGGGAATCCGCGACCTTCACCTCGACACCCGCCGTCATGTACTCGCTCAGCCGCTGCCGGTGCTCCTCGTCGAGCGATGCCGCCTCGAGCAGCAGACGGCAGGCAACGCCGCCTATCCCGGCCTGCTTGACGAGCTTCTCGTCCAGCGGATCTACCGCGTACGGCGGACGCGAGAACTCCAGATACTCGTGCTTCACCTCCGACAACATCCGGCGGTACTCGGCTCCGGTTTGTGCCGGCTCCGTGACGATGCGCAGAAAATCCAGCGTTCCACGGCCGCCCTGGCCTTCCGAATAGAGCGACTTCAAATCGTCGATCAGGCCCATCCCGGCGCGCCCGTTGTCCGTCAGCTCGTGTTCCAGCGTCTGCCGCTTGCGCGCCAGGTACCCGGGAATCGCCAGGCTCGGCTCCACCGCCGAAAACAGCTTGGTCTTTTCCTGTACCACCTGGGCGAAGCCTCTCTCCACCAGGCTGTCGAGGACTTCATAGATTTTCTGCCGCGGTACGCGCGCGCGCGCGGCCAATTCCAGCGCCTTGAATTTGGAATGGCCCAGCAACACCAGGTACGAACGCGACTCATAGGCATTCAGCCCAAGCTGTTGCAGCCGGCGCCAAAACCGTTGAAAATCCACTTCGGCCAATTCTTCGCTCATATTCTTATCACCATATCAGAGCCGGAACCCAAAAGTTGGGGAATACTTGCTGCGGCCCCGGAAAATGGTGTTTTGGGGCGGGCAAACGCCAGGGGTCTCGAGAGATTCGATTTGACTTGGTACTTCTAGAACTTTACAATGAGCCTAAAGTGGAAATCGTATGTCTGAAAATGTCGTAACCAACGGTTCCCCGTCCGGAGCGGGGATGGCTTCGGGGCCGAAGATCAGGATCGTGGTGGCCGACGACCATCCGATTTTTCGGGACGGCCTCTGCAAGCTGCTCGCTCTGGAAGAGGACTTCGAGGTCGTGGCCCAAGCTCAGGATGGCCGGCAGGTGCTGGAAGTCCTGCAACAGCTCGAACCCGACATCCTCCTGCTCGACCTGAAGATGCCGGGCCTGGATGGCTTGGGCACCCTGCAGCGGCTGCAAGCGGTCAAGAACAGGACGCGGGTCATTGTGCTGACCGCGTCGGACGACAAGAACGAATTCGTCCAGGCCATGCGGCTGGGCACCTCGGGAATTGTCCTCAAGCAGACCGCCACGGAACTGCTCATCAAGAGCATTCGCAAGGTGCATGCCGGGGAAATCTGGCTGGACTCGCATACCACGGCAGCCGTGATCCGCCAGTTCGTCGCCGCCGACGAAACGCCGCCTCCGCTGGCCCCCGCCAGCCCCGGCCGGGAACGGGAACGGTCGCCCTTGAGCCAGCGGGAGCGCGAGATCGTGGCGCTGGTGGCCCAGGGCTTCAAGAATAAGGAGATGGCGGAGAAGATGTTCATCAGCGAACAGACCGTCAAGAACCATCTCCACAACATCTTCGACAAGCTGGGCGTCTCCGACCGGCTGGAGCTCGCGCTCTACGCCATCCACAACAATCTGCACACCGGAAGGTAGCCTTCGTGGCTTCGTTCGGGCCTGTCACGAAACAACTGTGCCAACCGCTCTCTAGCGTTCGCGGCTCCGATGCGCTTTCAGGCTCTGAGCGGCAGCGGGATCCTTCTGTCCGAGGAGGTGCCCGCGCCCGCGTCTATCTTGTCGATCGCGACGGGCCGGGGCATGGTCGCGCTGCGCCGCCGCCGCGCCGCCTGACGTTCAGTTCTCCCAAACCCGCTTCGGAACGCCGCGGTCGCGGTCCTTCACACGGTCGTACAAGTAGAACGTGGAGACGGTCCCCAGCGACTGGTTGTAGTAGCTTTCTTGCCCCAGCCCCTCTTTGAGGTCTTCTTCAAAACCGTGAAGTGCCTTCAGATCGTCCGCCAGCGCGGGCTTCTTCCCGCCCGAGGGCGTCTCGAAGAACTTCTGAAATCCGCCGTCCACCAGTGCGGCGATCTCGCTCCCCTGGGCCACGCCGGCGCGTTGGGCGATAGCAACCGTACCATTCTCATCCTTCAAGTCCACGGCGCACCCGCCGCGAGTGGCTCGCACTACGCCGTCCGCCACGGGCGCGATGACGAAGCCCGCGTTGCGAAGGGTCTCGAGGCGTTCCGCGAAGGTGGGATTCTTGAGGTGCTGGCGGCGAAAGAACATCGATTCCATTATAGTGGGCCGGAGCCCGTCCGACGTCTGGATGTCCCTTCGCGGAAGCGTTTATCCCGATATCTGAAATGCGACTGGCTGCGCGGTGGCTCGCCGAATCGCCGTTGCCCCCCGGGGAATGCCTGCTCAGCCTGAGCGAACTGGCAGCCCCGGTCTACGACTTCGGGATCGGACCGGCGCAGAGTCTGCACTCGCATTGACGGATGCTGCACGTATCTCTGCGCTCAGGATCCTCGCCGGCCTGTCCTGCCGAACGGCCAGCAAAGTGCCCATTACCCCGGTGAGGATAACCAAATGAAACGGTTTCTGATTTTGAGCGCGTTAGTGCTGAGCACCACACTGATCGGTCCGGTCGTAGGGCAAGCTAAAGCCCCTCAGGAAAAGCGGTACTACGACAAGAATGGCAAGGACTACCACACGTGGAACAGCAACGAAGATCGTGCCTACCACTCCTATGTGCAGGAGCAACACCAGCAGTACCGTGAGTTCAACAAAGTGAACCGGAGCCAGCAACAGCAGTACTTCAAGTGGCGCCACGAACACTCCGATAATACGCTCTTCAAAGTCGAGATCAAGTAGCTGCGTCACTCCCGCTTCCACGCGAGCTGGCCGTTGACCACGGTGGCCACCGGCCCTCCGCGGAACGTGCGCCCGTCGAACGGCGAATTGCGGCTGCGCGAGTAGGATTGGTTCACGTCGTAGGTCCAGCTTAAATCGGTGCTGAAAACTGTCACGTCGCCGGGGGCGCCGGGTGCCAGCGTGCCGCGGCCCAGCCGCAATACCGCGTCGGGGCCCGTGGTGAACAACTCCACCATGCGGGTGAGCGTGATCTTGCCCGGATGCACCAGCTCTTCGAGAGCCAGGGCGATGGCGGTCTCCAGGCCGATGATGCCGAATGGGCAGCGCTCGAACTCCTGCATTTTTTCACTGCCGGGGTGCGGGGCGTGATCCGTGGCAATCGCGCTGATGGCGCCGGAGGCGAGGCCCTCGACAACCGCGGCGCGGTGGGGGGCCGAGCGCAGCGGCGGCTTCATCTTGTAGTTGCTGTCGTAGGGCGTCATGTCCCGGTCGGCCAGCGTGAAGTGGTGCGGCGTGGCTTCGCACGTCACCGCCAGCCCATGGCGCCGGGCGTGGTCCACCATGGCCACGGCGTTGCGCGTCGAAACGTGCGCCACGTGGTAGCGCGCGCCGGTGAGTTCGGCGAGCAGCAGATCCCGCGCCACCATGGCGTCCTCGGAGACGGCGGGAATGCCGCGCAATCCCCAGCGCACCGATTGCGCGCCCTCATGCATATCGCCGCCCGCGCTGAGGTTCAAATCTTCGCAGTGCTGGATCACGGGCAGATCGTAGGACCGCGCGAACTCCATGGCGCGCCGCATCACGCGCGCGCTCATCACCGGCAGGCCATCGTCTGAAATGGCCACCGCACCGGCGGCCTTCATGGCGCCGATGGCCGCCAGTTCCTCGCCCGCGCTGCCTTTGGTGATCGCGCCGATGGGAAACACGTTGACCACCGCCTGGCTGCGCCCGCGCTCCACAATGTAGCTGGTCACCATGGGGCTGTCGTTCACCGGCTTGGTATTCGGCATGCAACAGATGGAGGTGAATCCGCCCGCTGCCGCCGCCCGCGATCCGCTCTCGATGGTCTCGGCGTGCTCGAAGCCGGGTTCCCGCAGGTGCACGTGCATGTCGATGAAGCCCGGCGCCACAATCATCCCGTCGGCGTCGAAAACTTCGGCGTTCGGGGATGAAAGGTTGGGGGCGACGCCGGCGACGCGCCCGTCGACAATCAGCACGTCGGCGACGCGGTCCGTGTAGGAAGCGGGGTCGATGACGCGACCATTCTTGATGACGATGGGCATGGCCTATCCAATCACCTTCTCGAGCACCGCCATGCGCACGGCGATGCCGTTTTCGACCTGGTTCAGAATCACGGAGCGCTGGAAGTCCGCCACCTCGGAGGAGAGCTCTCGCCCCCGGTTGATCGGCCCCGGATGCATCACGATGGCGTCCGGCTTGGCCAGGTCCAGGTGCTCCAGCCGCAATCCATAGAAGCGGAAGTATTCGCTCGCGGGGAATGACGCTTCGTGCTGGCGCTCAAGCTGTACGCGCAGCATCATGATGACGTCCGCCTCGCGGATGGCCTCTCGGATGTCCGTGGTAAGCCGCACGCCCGGTGCCAGTTGCTCCAGTTCCACGGGCAGCAGCGAAGCCGGACCGCAGAGCACGATCTCGACGCCGAACTTCGCCAGCAGGTGCACGTTGGAACGCGCCACGCGGCTGTGCGCGATATCCCCGATGATGGCCACCCGCAGGCCCTCCAGCGTGGGACGCCGGTCCAGAATGGTGCGCGCGTCGAGCAGCGCTTGGGTGGGGTGCTCGTGCGTGCCATCGCCCGCATTGATGATCGGCGTGGGCAGGTGCCGGGCCAGGAAATGCGGCGCGCCGGAAGCCGAGTGCCGCATCACAATGGCATCCGGCCGCATGGCCGCCAGCGTGTTCAGGGTGTCCACCAGCGATTCGCCTTTCGACACGCTGGACCCCGAGGCGGTGATGGAAACTGCGTCCGCTCCCAGGCGCTTCGCCGCGATCTCGAAGCTGGTCCGCGTGCGCGTGGAAGCCTCGTAGAACAGGTTGACGATCATCTTCCCGCGCAGCGTATCCAGCTTCTTGACGGTTTGGCTTTGCATGGGCTGGAAATCCTTCGCGCGCGCCAGGATGGCCTCAATCTCGGCGCGGTCCAGCTCCTCGATTCCGAGCATTCCGGCGTGCATGTTGGCTACACCACCTTTTCCGCCAACAGCACTTTCTCCATGCCATCCACCTCCTGGAACTTCACTTCGATGATTTCGATGTCGCTGGTCTGCACCACGCGGCCCACGAACTTCGCCTCAATGGGCAGCTCGCGGTGGCCGCGGTCGATCAGCACCAGAAGTTGCACTCGAGACGGGCGGCCATGGTCGAACAGCGCGTCGAGCGCCGCCCGGATGGTACGGCCGGTGTACAGCACGTCGTCCATCAGGATGATGTCCTTGCCTTGCACCGAGAACGGAATCTCGGTGGCGCTGACCACGGGCTTGACGCCCACGGTGCTGAGATCGTCCCGGTACAGTTTGATATCCAGAATGCCGACCGGGATCTTGCGTTTTTCGAGCGCTTCGATTTTCTGCGCCAGGCGCTGCGCCATGGGAATGCCGCGGCGTTTGATGCCGATAAAGGCGAGCAGGTCCAGGTCTTTGGTCTTTTCGAGAATCTCGTGGGCCAGGCGGACCAGCGTCCGATCGATTTCGGACGCGCTCATGAGCTGTGCTTTTTCGCGCGTTAGGGACATAGGGCTCCGAAGGACAGAGTATCACGAGTGGGGCGGGCAATCCTGCCCTGGGGTCCCCTCTGGGGACGCCTTTCAGGCGGCCGGACCCGCTGGAAAGCGGGTCCGCAGGCTGGATAGCCTGCCCCACAGCTACAATGGAACCAATGACTACGGAATCCGTCTGCCAGAAGTGCGGAGGCACCGGTTGGATCATCGTCGAGCGCGCCAACGTTTCCGGTGCGGAGCCGTGCGATTGCCGCGCCCAGGGCCGCGCGGAGCGCCTCGAGGACCGCGCGCAGATTCCGCCGCTCTTCCGTCAGGCCTCCTTCGATAATTTCGTGGTGCCCGGGCCCGACAACCCCATCGCGCGCCGGGATCTCACCAACGTCCTGCTGGCCGTAAAGAACTACGTGCGCGATTTTCCCAACCCGGCGCGCCCCGGCCTGCTGCTGATCGGCGAGCCCGGGACCGGTAAATCCCACCTGGCTGTGGCCGCGCTCCGCAAGATCGTCGAGAAGGGCTTCGAGTGCCTCTTCTGTAACTACCAGACGCTGCTCAACACCATCAAGTCCGGCTACGATCCGGCTTCCAATTCCGCCGACCGCGAGGCCTACCGCATGGCGCTCGACAGCGAAGTGCTGCTGCTCGACGATATCGGCGCACACCGCGTCACGGATTGGGTGGAAGACACCATCACGTCCATCGTTACCTACCGTTGCGACAACCGGAAGGCGTTGATTGCGACCACCAACCTGCCGGAGCCGGATGCCGGCAGCGTGGCCACGCATAAGTCTCCCACGGGGCAGTACGAATACCGCACCACCCTGGCCGAGCGCATCGGCGCGCGGGCGCGTTCCCGGCTCTTCGAGATGTGCACGGTGATCCGCATGCCCCTGATCGAGGACTACCGCATCCGAAAGGGCAAGCAGTTTTGAAGCGCCTGGCCGCCCTCCTGCTGCTCTTCGCGGCGGCGCTGCCCGCACAGTACGTGCAGGCCGTCGAATTCCCCTACTACCTCTACCCGCGCACTCTCTGGGAGCGTGAGCTGGTGTGGCTGAAGACCATCGGAGTGAGCACGGTGGAATTCTCCATTCCCCCGAATTGGCACCAGATCGAGGCGGGTGAGTTCGATTTCACCGGCCGCACCAGCCCGCGCCGCGATCTGGTGGGCTTTGTCCGGTTGCTGCGCCGGCTCGATCTTCATGCCTGGGTGCGGCCCCTGCCGGCCGACGCGCGCGCGCAACGCGCCTGGCTCAAGGCGCTGGAGACCGTGCTGGCCACCCAGACCGCCAGCCATGGCGGCCCCATCGCGTACGTGGAAGACCGCGCGCTGGCCATCGATGCCTCCGCTCCTCCCGCGCCCGTGGCCGTGATATCCGCCACCGACCCCTCCGCCCTCACACGCAGCCGCCAGGCCATGGCGGGAGCGGCCCGCGCGCTGCTGTGGACCGGCGTGGAGGACGCGCTCTATCCCGCCGGCTGGGCGCCCAGCCCCGCGTCGCCGTTGCGCCAGGGCGCGGTCGGGTTGAGTGGTGACGAGCGCCCCGCCACAAGCGCCCTGCGCCGCGACGCCGCGCTGCTCCGCAACTGGGCGCGCCTGTTTCCGGGCCTGCATCCCGTCACCATGCAGAAGTCCGAGGGCGTCACAGCCGTCGAACTGGTTTCGCCCGCAGCCTCCGCCGTCAGCATCACCAATACCGGAACCAAGCCATTTCACCGGGATCTGCGCGTGCGCGAGCCGTTGTCGAAGCGCACCCTGGTGATTCCCGGCGTCTCGGTTCCGCCCGGCGAATCGCTCTGGCTGCCCGTCGGTGTTTCCATCGGCCGGGACGGATTGTGCCGCGAGTGCACCAATTTCTCGGCCGCGGAGCATATCGTTTACGCCACAGCCGAGCTGCTCTCCATCGAATTCGAGAACGGCATCCTGGCCATGGAGTTCGCCGCCCCCCAACCGGGCGAAGTGATTCTGCAACTGGCGCGCCAGCCCATCGGGCCGTTCCTCGCCGCGGGCATGCCCACCAAGTTCGATTGGGACGACAAGACCTTGCGCGCGCGTTTGACCATTCCGGCGGGCCGTGGTTCGGGCAACCGCGTGCGCGTCGGGATTGCCATCGAAGCCCCCGACACGACCGCCTTTTTCAACGATGCGCGGCGGCTGATCGTCGGCTGGAAGAACGTCGTCTCCACTTCGTATTCTTCTTCGGCGGTGGCCGCGCGCTCGCGCCTGCGCCTGCCCGAAGGCTTCACCGCTACTCCCACCGTCAAGTCGCCGGATGAGATCGACTACGAGGTCGGCGTTCCGCCCGATGCGCTGCACGGGGATTGGGTGAACCTGGCGCTCGAAGCCGACGGCATGCCTCTGGGCCGCGCGCGTCTGCAACTGTTCCGCCCCGTCACCATCCGCCTGATGGAAGCGATCAAGCTTCACTTCGGCCAGCAGACCGAGTTGACGCCCGATCCGCCCACGGCGCCCATCGAGCCGAAGGCCGGCGGCAACCTGGAGATTTCCATCCGCAACAACTGGCCGCAGATCCGGACCTACCGCCTGGAGGCCACGGGCGAAGGCCTCGAATTCTTCCCGCCCAAGACGGAAATCAGCGTGGGCGCGGTGGATGAGCGCCGCGTGTCGCTGCGCGTGTTCGCCGCGGAGGGGCTGGCCGGCCTGCGCGACTGGCGCCTGCGCGTCGCAGACCTTTCCGGCCCCGGCGCCGATGCCGACATTCCGATGCGATTCGTCTTGCTGCCGCGCGGCCGCACCGTGGCCTGGTCGGCCGATCTGGATGGCGACGGTTCCCCGGAGTGGGTGCTGGAATCGCAGAAAGTGCGCGCCGTCTTCTCCACCCAGGATGGCGGCCGATGGATGGAGTTCACCTGGAAGGACACCAACCTGAATTTCCTGTCCGAACAGGGCCTCCTCGCCGGTCCGGGACCGGTGGAGGTTCGCGCCACGGACGATGCCCTGGAGTTCACCGGAAAGGGCTGGAGGCGGACCGCCCGTCTTTCGGAGACCACTCTCACCATCGAGCAAAGCTCCCCGCTTCCCGCCGACTCCCTGCCTTCGGAGAAGCGCGGCGGCGCCACGCTGACCGTCGCGTGCCCGTCGCCGACGCAGGCCACCTACACGTTGAACTGACGCCCTGGCCTCTGGCCCCGGCCCCCGGTCTCGCTACTTCGCTATCGTCGGTACGGTGCTGAACGCGCCGGTGGCGTTGAAGCTCAGGCCCAGCACGCTGACTTGCCCGGGCGATGGGGTCGTGAATTCCAGAGTGCCGCGCCGTTGCGCCGTGACCGATCCGTACTTGTCGGCCAGGCTAAAGGACCGGTGGCCCATGGCCGGCAGCGTGATGGTGTCCGACAGGATCACGGAACCGGAATCGTTACGAATGGCAACCGCCGTGGTAACGGCTCGCGCGGTGACGTTGGCCAGCGCAATAGCGGAGGAGGACCCGTTGGTATTGTCGAACGGTACGAAGTAGTCGCCGGACTTGCCCGTGTCGAGGGGCACCTCGGCTTGCTGGCTGGTGTTTCCGATGGTCTGACTGAAAACGGCGAAACCGCCCAGGACGCCATCGGTCAGCACTTGTGCCCAACCGGCCAATGTTGGCTGGTTGTTCGGACCGGTAGTTTGGATCACCAGTTGAGCCCCTGGTTGTACGGTGCGGCCCAGCGACGAGGCCAGTAGCGTGGCGGCGGAGGACGATTGCGGAAAGCTCAACGGCAACGCCAGGGGGTTGCCGCTGTCGTCGAAGAAGTTCAGGCGCACCTGAGCCGCCGAAGAACTGGTATTGACGAGCGTGATGGTTGTGGTCCAGTAACCGGCGGAAGCCAGGTGCGTAATCGATCCGGCGCTGGTAAGGCCCGTGATCAGGGCGTCGGCTTCTTCCACTGTGAAGGACAACAGGCCGGAGATCGTGATGGTGCCGGAACGGGCGGCGCCCGTGTTGGGCGCGGCCTGGAACGTAACGCTTCCATTGCCATTCCCCGAATTGCCGCCGGTAATAGCGATCCAACTCGGGAAATTCGTGATAGCCCATGGGCACCCCGTATTGACGTTGATGTTGAAGGTTCCCGTGCCGCCGGTTACGTCGAAGGCCTGTCCGCCCGGACTGAGGGAATAGACGCACGCCGAGGCGGCCGACTGAGTCACCGTGAGCGACGCGCCACCGATCAGAATTGTCGCGCTAAGGGATGGGCCGGAGTTGGGGCCGACCACCAAAGTGACGGAGGCGGAACCGGTACCGGAGGATGCGCCTGAAACGGTGATCCAACCCGGCAGGCCGGCGACCGTCCAGGAACAAGCCGCGGTAGTTCTGATTCCTACCGTCAAATTGCCGCCTGACACTGCCACCTGCGCCGTGGCGGGGGAGACCGTATAGGTGCAAGGAACCAGGGGCGTCAAGAAGCGCACCCGGTTGTTGTCGAAGTCGGCGATGTAGACTTTGCCGGCGGAGTCCACCGTGAGGTCGTGGGGATTGTCCAACTGGGCGGCGATGGCCGCGCCGCCGTCGCCGCTAAAGCCGGGCGTTCCGTTTCCCGCCACGGTCGCGATCGCGCCGCCGGAAGAGACCCTGCGGATTCGCTGGTTGCCGGTGTCGGCGATGTAGAGGTTGCCAGCCGTGTCCACCGCGAGGCCGTACGGACTATTCAACTGAGCGACGGTTGCCGGGCCGTTGTCACCGCTGAATCCGGGCGTCCCGTTTCCCGCCACAGTGGTGATCACGCCGTTCGATACCTTGCGGATGCTGCCACTATAGGTATCGGAGATATAGAGGTTGCCGGCAGTGTCCACGGCGACCCCCGAAGGAGCGTACAACTGGGCGCTGGTGGCCGGGCCGCCTTCGCCGCTGAAGCCCGGTGTCCCGTTCCCGGCCACGGTATTGATCACCCCGCCGGAAATCTCGCGGATTCGATTGTTGGCGCTGTCGGCGATGTACAGGTTCCCGGCGGAGTCCACGATCACGCAGGAAGGAGCGTACAACTGGGCGCTGGTGGCCGGGCCGCCGTCGCCGCCGAAACCTGGAGTTCCGATTCCCGCCACGGTCGAGATCACCCCGCCCGAGACCTTGCGGATCAGGTTGTTCAAGGTGTCCGCGATGTACAGGTTGCCGGCGGAATCCACCGCGACTGCCGAGGGAGCGTTCAACTGGGCGCTGAGGGGAGGGCCGCCGTCGCCGCTGAAGCCTGGCGAACCGTTTCCCGCCACGGTGGTAATCAGGCCGCCCGAGACCTTGCGGACGACGTTGTTGGAATTATCGGCGATGTAGAGGCTGCCAGCGGCGTCGACGGCCATGCCGTAAGGATTCCCCAACTGGGCGCCAGTGGCCGGGCCGTTGTCCCCGGCGAAGCCGGCAGTGCCGTTTCCAACCAAGGTGGTGATGACCGCGCTCGAGACCTTCCGGATGCGGGAGTCGCCGGATTCGGCGATATAGAGGTTCCCGGCGCCGTCTACCGCCACCCCGGCGGGAGAACTCACCTGAGCGCTGGTGGCCGGGCCGTTGTCGCCCAGGGATGTGCGGCCTCCCGCCACCGTGGTGATCACCCCGTTGGAGACCTCGCGGACACGGTTGTTATCGGTATCGGCGAAGTAGAGATTGCCGGTGGAGTCGAGGGCGATTCCGCTGGGAAGGGCCAGCCGGGCGCTGGTAGCCGGGCCGTTGTCGCCGCCGAAACCTTGCGTGCCGTTTCCCGCCACGGTGGTGATCACGCCGGTGGAGGAGACCTTGCGGATGCGGTTGTTATCGGTGTCGGCGATGTAGAGGATTCCCTTGGAGTCCAGGGCGATGGCGAAAGAATTGGCCAGTTGGGCCCTGCCGGCCGGGCCGTTGTCGCCGCCGAAGCCGACCGTCCCGCTTCCCGCCACGGTGGTGATCTGCCCGCCGGAGCCTACCTTGCGGATTCGGTGGTTCAGAGTGTCGGCGATGTACAGGTTGCCATCCGCGTCCACGGCGACCCCGGTGGGACCGGACAATAGGGCGCTGGTGGACGAGCCATTGTCGCCGCTGAAGCCCGCGATGCCGGTTCCCGCCACGGTCGAGATCAACCCGCCCGCGACCTCGCGGATGCGGTTGTTCAGCGTATCGGCGATGTACAGGTTGCCATTGGAATCCACCGCGAGCCCCGCGGGAGCGTTCAACTGGGCGCTGGTGGCCGGGCCGCCGTCCCCGCTGAAGCCCGAGGTCCCGTTCCCCGCCACCAGGGTCAAGACGCCGGTGGTGGCATCCAGACGCAGGACCGTGTTTTGATAGACGAAATACACGTTGCCGGCCTGATCGGCCGCGACATACCGGGGAGCGTACCCCAGGCTGGCGGACACTCCTGGAATATTCACCGGCAGCGCGCCGCCGGCGAATGTCGATATGGTATAGCTCTGGCCCCATGCGGACCAGGTCATGCCTAAGGTGAGAAATACAGACAGCAGACGCATTTGGGGATTAGATGCAGCGTCTGGATGGATAGTGACAGATTAGTCGGGAGGGCTAGTACTCCATCGCGGCACAAATCGCGGCACACGCGCGCAATACGCCTCGTATTCGGCGCCGAAGCGGTCGCGAAGCTCGCGCTCCTCAATGCGCACGATCAGCAGCACGCTCGGGATGCCCACGATCCAATTCACGTAAGAGGCCAGATTGTTGGCTATCAGCGAGAGAGACGCCATCACCAGCAGGACCTCCACGTAACGCGGATGGCGGACGCGAGAGTAGATCCCTTCGGTCAGCAGCGGCTGGGGATGGCTCTCCGGCGCCAGTTCCGGGAGCCCGCCCAGCGTACTGAACCGCAGGTGGCGGGAGATTTGGAGGCGCAGCACGATGGATGCCGCCAGAATGGGCACGGCCCAGGCAATCAGGATGGCGTTGGTGCCGAAATCCACGGCGAGCAGTGTTTTCCGCAAGAGAACTACGCCTGCCGCGAATGCCGCCAGGAACGTCCACTGGATCGCCATGGTACGGCGCAGGCCAATCCGTCTCCAAAACCGCACGAACGGATGGACCAGCAACCAGAACAGGACGGCGCCGGGCATGAACATCAGCATCATCAGGGTCAAACCGTGTCGGAAGGTGTCCATCATTGTGCTCTTGAGGCCCTCTGCTCCTCGCCCCAAATCAGCGGGTCGGGGCCGGAGAGTTGCCGGAACAACTGGTAATTGGCGCGCGCCTCGCCGGGCTTGCCTTGCTTCTCCGCAAGCATCCCGCGCAGGTAGTAGATGCGCGGGAAATAGAACGGGGCGAACAGGCTCACGCCATTCACAGACGGAATCGGGTTGAAAGCCAGGAGGGGCGCGGCTTCCTCTGGGTGGCCGGTTTCGAAGCAGGTCCAGGCCAGCATGACCGGCAGGCTGGGATCGGCCTCCGGGTTGGCGTCATCGTTGAGTTGCTTCAGCAGCAGCGAGGCGGGCTGGAACTGGTGGTCGAGCAGCAGCGCGTAGGCCAGCGCGAACTTCCGGAGGGAATTGCCCGGGGTGTCCGGGAAGACCCGCTCCGCGCGCATGGACCACTCGGAAGCGGAAGCCGCCGGCTCGGCCAGGAAGCGTGCCACCACGGCGGCGCCGGCCGAAGAGGGGCCGGCTAGCTGCGCGCCTTTTTGCGCCAGTTGCGCGGCGGCGGCGCGGTCGCCCATCGCCAGGGTCCAGACGGCCAGTTGGGAATAGGCGCGGGAGGCAAACTCCCGCAGCGGGCCGCTTTCGGCGGCGCGCGCGAAGGTTTCGAGGCGCTGCCGGGCGGATTTGCGTTGGCCGCTGACCCAGGACCATTCGGCCCTACGGTACTCTGCAACGGGGTCCTTGGCGGCTTCGCGGGCTTGCAGGTACCGCTGCGCGATCTGGTCGGCGCCGGCCACATCGCCGCTCATGAGACGGGCCATGGCGGCCTTCCACAGATCGCCGCCGCCTGCGAAATTGGGGTCTTTCTTGGCGGCCTGCAAGTAGAGGCTCTCGGCCTGGCTCAAGCGCCCGGCCAGCAAGTTGACATCGCCCTGGGAGTCCAGTGGATTGGCTTCCGCGGGGCGCAGCGCCTGGTAGCGGCGTAGCGCCTCGATCGCCGCATCGAGATGGCCCGCATACGCCGTGGCATAGCCGAGCTGGTTCAGCGCATTGACCTCTTCCGGCTCCACTTCGAGCGCTTTCCGAAAGGCCTGAACGGCCTGTGGGTATTCGCGGCGGATCATGCAGGATTCGGCCAGGGATCTCCATGCGGCCGGGTCGTTCGGTTCGAGCGAGACCAGCGTGGCGAGGGCGTTCTTGCGAGCCGCCGAATCGCCATCGAGGTCGGCGGCCTCCACCTCCAGGCGCGCGCGCTCCGCTGGGGGCATGGCGCCAGCGTGCGCCAGCGCTTGGCCGAGCAGTGCGGCGGCGCCGACGCGATCCCGCTGCTGGGCTTTCAGTTGCGCCAGCAGGCGGTAAGGCGGCCCGAAATTGGGGTCGGCGGCGATGGTTTGATCGAGGCTCTGAGCGGTGGCGTCGGCGGTGACCGCCTCCCTGGCCGCCATGTATGCCTTCAGCGCGGGTACGCTGCTTGTGCCATAAGGCGCCAGACGGCTGGAGACCTGGCGCGCCAGCTCGGTGGCCATGGCCAGCACGTCGCCCGCCGCGGGCTGCCCACTGGGTCCGGCGGAAACCACCTGGATCGTCTTCCCCGTGCGTGGATCTTCGATGGTCAGCCGCGCCGAGAGTCTCCCTTCGCGGACGGAGTACTCCCCGTAGCCCAAGCGGGTGGCGCCGGCAGCCAACGCCAGGCTGCGCTCGGCGGAGATGCCGGGCGCGGAGACCGGGCGCGGCCCGAGCACCCGGTCCGGACCGTGCAGCCTGCTCGACGGGACGGCATAGACGCCCGGCGCGCCGGCCAGTTCGGCGGTGACCACTTCGGAGAAGGCGCGGCCCATCCAGTCGCCGGAAACGTCCGCGCCCAGGTTCTCGAAGCGCAAAATGGCCAGTCGTGGGATGCCCAGCGCGGCGGGTTGCCGCGCGCACCCGGCCAGCAGCAGGAACGACAAGAGTGCTACAACCCTGTCAAACCTTCGCAGCCTGCGACGATTCTGTATTCCAAAGTCGAGGTCCCGACTGCTCGTGGGGCAGATTGGCAATCCGCCTGCCGCCCTTGTGCGCGCCCGCCACGGCGGCGGAGAATCGCCACCCCTGCTTGCGGCTCTGCCGCTCTTTGGGGCAGGCTGGCAACCTGCGGCCGAGTGGTACTCGGCCTTGATTCCGGCTCTGCCGCTTTGTGGGGCAGGCTGGCAACCTGCGGCCGAGTGGTACTCGGCCTCGATTGCGGCTCGGCTGCTTTGTGGGGCAGGCTGGCAACCTGTGGCCGAGTGGTACTCGGCCTTGTTTGCGGCTCTGCCGCTTTGTGGGGCAGCCAATCCTGGCTGCAGCCGGCTTTGAGCCGGCGCCCGCGCGGCGCAAGGGCCGCCTGAAAGGCGGCTGCAGGCAGGATTGCCTGCCCCACAAGACGGGAACCTACAGTACACGCGGCTCCAGGGCCAGCACTTCCTTGAACTCGGGCAGGTCGCGCATGGCCTGGAAGTCGGGATCTTCTTCGATCTTCTTCTTGTCCTTAAATCCCTCTTCCAGGGCTTTCCTCAGATACTGAAGCGCGAGATCGTTGCGGCCGCCCTGGGCGTACAACTTGGCCATGTGGAAATGAAACTTGGCGCGCTCCTCGACGTTGCGCTCCTCCAGCAGGACGCCGTAGCTGCCGTGGTTCTCGAACACGTTGGGGTCGAGCTTGAGCGCGATCTGGTAGGTTTCCATGGCCTCTTTATACTTCTTTCGGGCGAAATAGGCCGTGCCCAGGTTGGAGTATATGGAGGCGGATTTGGGAGAGTACTTGAGCGCCCTTTGATAGTACCGGATGGATCTGCCGAAGCTCTTCTTGGCATAGTAAACCGTGCCCAGGTTGTTGATGGCTTCGGCGTAATCGGGCTTCCGGCGGATAGCCAGCTCGTAGGCTTTCCTGGCGTTGTCAAGCTGCTGCATCTGATGGTACGCAATGCCGATCTTGTTGGCGATGACCGGGTCCTTGGTGGTATCCTCGCGGAACACGTCGATGGCCTCGCGGTACATCTTGCGCGCCATGAAAATGTCGCCGCGGGCTTCCACGGAAAGAGCGGGTTTGGGAGCTTCCGCCGCGGCCTGGGCGAAAGCGAAGGCGGAGCTTAGACCTATCGCCAGTGCGATGGCCAGAGGTCGGGAAACCATGGGGGCCTCCACCCCCTTATTTAAACACACCCAACAAACGGCGGAAGAATCCTCTCTTCTCTTCTTTCTTGGGTTGCTGCGGCGATGGCTGCGGTCGGACGGAGGCACTCGCCTGGTTCTGCCGCGCGGCGCGCCGCGTCACCGCGGCCTCCGATACCTCCCCCGATCCGCCGGCGCCCGCGGAATCCGCCGGCGATGCCGGCTTGGCGGGCGAGGGGGTTTCCCATCCGGCGACGTTGGTCACGCCTTGCCGTCCGCCGCCGTGCAGCGGGCAGGCGCCCACCGGCTGCGTCCCCACGATGTAGACCTCCGGCCGCTTCACCGGGCAGTAGGGCGTGGCGGGCATTCCGGATTGCGGATCGATATCGATCGAGACAATGCCATCCGGGGCCTGGAATGGCTTGGCGTCGCGGTACTCGCGGTATTCCAGCGCGCGCTTCATGAACTCGGTCCAGATGGGGGCGGCCGAATGCGCGCCTTCCAGGTCGAGCTCCTTGTTGTCGTCGAACCCCACCCACACCACGCACAGCAGCTCGGAGGTGTAGCCGGCGAACCAGCCGTCGTGGGAAGTGCCGGTCTTGCCGGCTGCCGGGACCGTGAAACCGCGGGCGCGTACGGCGGCGGCGGTGCCGCTGCGCAGCACTTCTTCCATCAGGTTGGTCATGAGGTAGGCCACCCGCGGGTCCAACACCTGCTTGTGTTCGGGCTGGTGCCTGAAGACCACCTTGCCGTCCTGCGAGCGCACCAGCGAAATGAAGTTCGGCTTCACGTAGTCGCCCTGGTTGGAAAAAATGGTGTAGGCGCCCACGGCTTCGAGCGGCGTGATTTCATACGAGCCGAGGGCCACCGCCGGGGTCGGCTGGATCTTGTAGTTCATGCCGGCGCGGTTGGCCATGTCGACCACTTTGTCGTAGCCCACCATTTCGGCCAGCTTGACGGTGGAGTTGTTGAGCGAATGCGCCAGCGCCGTGCGCAGAGTGACGGTGCCGTAGTATTCGTTCTTGAAATTCGCCGGGGTGTAGCTCTTGTCGTCGAACCAGAAGATGGTGGGTTGGTCGACGACCGTGGTGCTGGCGGTGAACACGCGCGAAGAGCCATCCACGGCGGTATCGAGCGCCGTGGCGTAGACAAACGGTTTGAAAATGGAGCCGGGCTGGCGCTTGGCCAGCACGTGGTTGAGCTGGCTCATGCCGTAGTTGCGGCCGCCGGCCAGGGCCTTCACTTCGCCGGTGTGCGGATCGATGGCGACTAGAGCCACCTGCGCATCGGGAGGCGTCTGGCCCCGAAAGCGGCGCTGGTGGCGAATCTGCTCGTCCACGTCCTGCATGCCAATGCGGATAGCTTCCGCCGCCGCGCGCTGCAGGTGCATATCGAGCGTGGTGTAGATGCGGAAGGCGTTGGACTGGAAATCGGTGTCCTGGAACTGGGACAACATCGAGTCGTTCACCAGGTCGACGAAGTACGGCGCCTCCACCGATTGAGCCGTGGACTTGGCCACGGTCAGGGGGGACTGAACGGCCATCGCGTAATCGTGCTCGTTGACGAACCCGTTCTGCTGCATCAAGCCGAGCACCACGTTGCGCCGCTCCCTCAGCCGGTCCGGGTGGTGGAACGGGTCGTAGAGAGCGGGCCTCTGGATCATGCCGGCCAACTCGGCGGCCTCGGGCAGAGTGATCTGGCTGAGGTCCTTTCCCAGGTAGGCCTCGGCCGCTTCCCCGAAGCCATGGATGCGGAACGAGCCGCGCCAGCCGAGATAGATGTCGTTGGCGTAGTCCTCGAAAATCGTTTCCTTGGAGAGCTTCTGTTCCAGTTGAAGCGTGATCACCATCTCCGCCAGCTTGCGCGTCCACCGCTTGCCGGTATCCAGCCAGAACATGCGCGCGAGCTGCTGGCTGAGCGTGGAGGCGCCCTGGGCGTTGCGGCCTTCCTTCAGGTCGATGTAGGCGGCCTTGAGGATGCGGAATGGGTCGAAGCCGGCATGCTGGAAAAAGCGTTTATCTTCGGCCGATGTAACCGCCTGGACCAGCACCGTGGGAATGTCCGCGAACGCTACCATGCGGCGTTTCTCCCGGTTGGGCCCGGAGACGTTGGTGACGAGCTGCGGCTCGAGCTGATACTGGCTGCGGGTGGTGTTGTCCTGGAGCGAGACGATTTGCGAAATCCTGCCGCGGGCGAACTTGACGACGCCGGCCTCCTGGTCGAAATAGGATTCGGGGCCGGGGAAGACTTCAATGGAATTGGGCTGAAGCAGGTAGTAGCCGATCGGATTGCCGCGCGCTTCGTTATAGCCGCTGCGGCGCAATTCGGCGGCGATCCCGGCCGGAGTACCGGCTTCGCCCACCGCCACCGATTCCGGCGCGGCGAAGATTTTGGCCGTATTGGCAAACGGGCCGGCGCGAAGCTTCTCGTCGATGAGCCGCGAATACCTGGCGTAAAAGTAGGTGAACGTGCCCATCCCCAGGATGACAATGAGGGCCACCCCGATCACCAGGAAGCGGCCTACCGGTCCCAACAGGAACCGCGTCAGGCCCGCGCCTTGGGGGACCCGGACTTTCATCTCTTTCTTGGGCGCTGATTTCGACACTAGATCAATTCTCGCACGCGATCCAAGCTCGGGCCAGGCGCGCCTCGCTGGCTGCCCCTGGCCCGCCGGCCCTCGCTGCTACGGGCTGCCGGCTCCGGGGTAGAAATGCAGGTCGACGGTGTACCCGGGCAAGCTGACGCGCACGAAATACCGCACGTCGATCCGCACGCCCTCCCGCGAGCGAATGATGTGCACGTTGTCTTCCTTTACCGGGAGGTCGAGCTGGTGGGCTCTATCGAGCACCCAGGTGCGCAAAACGTCGTCGGAATTCGTCCGGTTCTCGACACGCTGCGTCACATCCGACACGAAATTCTGCAATTCGAGGTTGCGGAAATAGACGGGGGCGAACATGGCCGTGAAAGCCAGCAGGGCCGCCAGGACGACGGCGGCGGCGGCCATGCGCCAACGCGGGACGCGGCTCACGGCTGGCCGTCCGAATGCTTACTGGCGGCGAAGAGCTCCTCCCACATGTCGTCGGAATGCGCCGTCCACTGCGGGTTCTCCAGGCCCGAGATTTGCAGCTCGTCCTGTTTCAGGGTGCCATGGCCATAGGGGCAGATGTACTCGATGCGCGGGCGTCCGAATTGCAGCATGCGCCCCCAGGAGCCGGTCACCACGGGCATACGCAGCCGGCGCAGGCAGGTTCGGCAGCGGTAGCGCTGGTCCCAAACGATGAGGTAGAGGGCCCCGGCGCACAGCAGAAACCAACCCAGAACGGCCCCGTTGAAGAGCAGTATCTGCCCGCCATCCACCAGCGGCTCCGGGGGATCCGACGCCGCCGGGAACTGATGGATGATCCAAGCCAGGAAGCCGCGGAATATCGCGGCAGCCGCCAGCAGCTTGGCGGCTAAGTAGGCCCAGTAGCGCATGTCACTATAGATTCCCATTCCCAACCTTTAGTTTCGTAGCAACCGGCGCCAGGTGCAAGGGGAAGTCGGGTGCCCCCCGGTCCCCGGCGCCGCCTCCCCTGGCCCCCGGCCCCCGGCCCCCGCCCCCCGGTCCCCGGCGCCGCCTCCCCTGGCCCCCGGCCCCCGGCCCCCGGCCCCCGCCCCCCGGTCCCCGGCGCCGCCTCCCCTGGCCCCCGGCCCCCGGCCCCTCGGCCCCCGCCCCCTGGCCCCTCGG